>Ga0209291_1002023_pt1 | contig 17046 bp, 17 predicted proteins | sample GOMGulsemesocosm_FD_184633 | JGI IMG/M metagenome (GOLD analysis project Ga0209291, IMG submission 184633) | Methane-oxidizing microbial communities from mesocosms in the Gulf of Mexico - GOM9B Gulf of Mexico (SPAdes) (version 2) | ecosystem: Environmental > Aquatic > Marine > Cold seeps...
TGCCCCGCCAATGTCGGTTCCTCACTTAGACACACGTAATATCGGCGATACTGAAGCATTACTCTTTGGACCTTTTGCAGGATTTACTACAAAGTTCCTCAAAAAAGGATCTGTCATGGATCTTATTAGCAGCATTAAAACAGGCAATATTAAGCCTATGTTATCTGTTGGTATGAATAACATGGATTTAACCAAATACCTTATCAGTGAAGTATTTCAATCTGACTCTGAAAGAATGAATTCCTTAAGAGAATTCTATCCGCAAGCGAAAGACAGCGATTGGTCGCTGGCCAATGCTGGTCAACGAGTACAAATCATCAAAAAAGACAGCGAGGGCAACGGTAAGCTTGAATTCGGTACCGAAATTGTGTCTGCTGCAGATGGTACCATTGCTGCTCTGTTGGGCGCATCTCCTGGTGCATCTACCGCCGTTAATACCATGGTCAGTGTCATTGAACGTTGTTTTGCTGACAAATTAGAAAACCAAGGATGGAATGAAAAACTCAAAGCAATGATCCCTTCTTACGGTGAGTCATTGATTGATGATGAGCAATTGGCTAAGCGCGTTCGTAGCTACACGCAGAAAACGTTAAATCTTATAGATTAATCACACTGCTTGGACCTGCACCCGTGACTTCAAGGTGAGACTGAGTGTAAGATATTAGTTTCACAGTGGAATGGATATGTCTTATGCACCTTTAGGCGCGGTATCTGTTTTTCTAATCACGTAAAATCAAGAGCTTGCGTAGTGCAGTAAAGTCCCTGATTCAATTTGAAATTAAGGCAAGGTTTAATGCCTGCCTTAATTTTTATCTTCCTGGGCATTTTCAATCGGTGGAACTAAATCAACACCGCCCTCATTATAGGGGTGACACTTTAGAATTCTGCGCAACCCTAACCACCCTCCCTTTAATCCACCATGTAGCTCAACAGCCTCTTTTGTATAACTTGAGCACGTTGGATAAAAACGGCAATTGCTTCCCAGTAGTGGACTTATTGCATATTGATAAATTTTAATAAGTAGTAAAAAAAACACACTGAACAGACGATCGATCGATCGAAATATAACACCCATGCAACACTCACCTGGCCAATTTTATATTTAATATTGTACCTAAGGGCCAAAAAAAACCCAGCGAAAGCTAGGTTTATTTAAAGGGATACAAGTTAATCTTGCTTATGCAAATGCACATCCATTTGCGGGAATGGAATGCTAATGCCCGCTTCATCAAAGCGTAACTTAACTTTTTCAGTCGTTTCCCAAAGCACATCCCAGTAATCAGCACTGTTTACCCATGGGCGAACAATAAAGTTCACACTGCTATCGGCTAATTCCGACACCGCAATCACCGTTGCAGGATCTTTCAGGACGCGATCGTCTTCAGCGATAATATCTGCCAGCAATTGCTTGGCTTGACGTAAATCTGCCTCATAACCAATACCAAACACCATATCAACACGGCGAGTATCTTGTGCTGAATAGTTAATGATGACACCGCTGTAGATCGCACCATTTGGTACTATAACGGAGCGGTTATCCACTGTATGCATAGTGCTGGTGAAAATTGAGATCTCGTCAACAACGCCCGACACACCAGCAGCTTCTATAAAGTCGCCCGCTTTGAACGGCTTGAATAGTAACAACATTACACCCGCGGCAAAGTTTTTGAGCGAGTCTTGCAAAGATAAACCTATTGCTAAACCAGCGGCACCCACTATCGCAATCAAAGAAGTGGTATCAACACCTAAGCGATCAAGGGCAGCAACAATGATGACTAGTAGTAATATTGCATTAGAAATAGATAATATAAAATTAACTAACATATCATCCATTTTTGAGCGTTTAAGTACTTTACCTAACAACCCAAGCACCATTTTCGCGACAATTTTACCGACGACAAAAATAGCGATAGCAAAGGCAATATTAATCACCCACGGCAATATATATCCATCAAACATAATTTCACTTACTCCTTTTGTTTATAGTTAGTTTCCATCCAGAAACAGACGCCTACTGCGAACGCTTCACTGACTCAATCAGGGGACGACTAGATATCGTTATTTGGAACAACCAAAGGCTCATAAATAGTAACTCCCATCTTAAATCATTGAGTCGCTCTCGCGACAGTCCCGTTTCTGGGAGAGAACGAGTTAAGCCTCAAATAAAAATAATCAATTCCATTCAAGGCATTTTAATACTGATTGAATTCTATTTTTGGGATCACGAATTCATTTTCTAATGAGTCCTGATCTCCCAACTCTCAGCGATCAATGCTCGCCTGGAGCTTTACAATCCAAACTCTTTAGCTTGTCATTTGAGATGCGCAATTATAATCTGTCAACGCTATTCCCAACAAGGATTTATAACCTATTAAGCTTCATATATTGCAAAGTAGTTAATAGCAGTAATCATTTAATTTAGAAAGGTTCCATGGCACTCGAGATTGAGCCAACAAAGAAATACACTACCGACTCGATATTTCTAACATACCAACGCTAAGTACTGTGATTTAATAACTGTAGCTTAGAGATAATGCACCGTACTTTTGCGCGCTCTGCTGCCCTTTGAATTCTTTTGTACGGTAAACTTGCGAGTAACTAACATTCCAGCGCTTATAAACGGCACTCACTCCTACTGTTACATCTGCGACAAAATGCTCTTTATAAACACTGTGACTGTCACTGAACGTATTACCATCTAGAAATATATTATGAGCAACCGCACGCACATCAGTAGCTATAAACCCATGGATGTTTAGGCTACGGTTAACTGGGTCACCAAGACCCGGATTATTCCCCTCTCCTCCAGGTCTAAGTGTTGACATGCCAAAATCTTTAGGTAGAGAGCCACCCACTCTCCACTGCGCTCCCCCATTCACATAGCTGGCTACATTACCCAGACTTGCCCCCCAATGGGTAATAAGATCGGTATCTATCTGGTTAAATAGTTTTTCTTTAACAGGCCTAAAACGGCGTTTTCGCTCAAAGATCAACTGTACGCCTAGTTCATTATCAAGCTGGTTGTCCCATCCATGGAATCTCTCTATCCCTCGGGCATCATGTATCAGGTTTTGCGCTTGTTGAGCTAAAGATGCGGGACCCACCACCCCAATATTTAACTCAAAACTGTGTAGTTTATTGGCCGTTCGTGCTTGATAACCTACTCCCATATAAAGCCAACCGGCATAGGGGCGATCGGTTTTGTCTAGCGTTTGTTTAAACTTATCTTCTGGGGTGAACATCAACTGCCCTAAACTCACCACCATATTACGATGGATAGTTGCATCCGTCTCTAAATCAGGGTGAAACGGCTCTAGCAAATGGTTTATATCCTCAATCCATCGATAGGTGTGCTGTTCATTATCAAGAAAATACTGCACATCCTTAGAAACCCAAGACACTCTCATACCATTGGTATAATTAAGGTCAGTATCGGCAAATAAATCATTTTCTAAGTGAAAATTAAGTGTCCAAGGATCATCATTGGCAAAAACCGATACCGGCATGATAATCATAAGTAAACAGTGCAGAAAGTAGCGCATTGAGATAACCCAATAAAAAAAACCAGATACTAGCAGGCTGGAATCACAGGCTCAATAGATAATACATACCATTAATAGGTACTGATGAGTACAATAGGCACAGTACTCAATGTAAGTTAAACAAAGATTAGGTTTACGTTAAATGTCAGTGAATAGCTCAACAAATCCTCTTTTGTCAATGCCACAAAAATCAGTATTTGATTTAACCTATGAAGTGTTCGATGTTTTACTCGCGCAGACAGATAAAAGCGTTCGCCAATACCTGCAATTGCATCAACCGACACTAAGCTTAGATCAAATAGACGAGTGGCTAGCCCCTTGTGCAATCTTTATTGATGCTATTCCTAGCGACAAAGAGGATAAGCTAAAACACGGGCAAATGCTTACTATCGAGCTTAAAGATCATTTTGAACAGAAGGTAAACACCCACTGGGAGAGCGTTTGGCAAAATGATGAAATTATCGCAATCAATAAACCTGCCCCGCTTGCGGTGAGCCGTACTACACGTAATTTGCACGATACTTTAATTGGCTTAGTACGCAGGCAAACTCCTTATTGTAAAGCGCAGTTATTACACCGTCTTGATATTGAAACCTCAGGCTTGATCCTGTTGGCAAAAGATAAAAACAGCGATATCAAATGGAAAAAGAATCTAAAATCATTAATAGAGAAAAAGGTCTATCACGCTATCGTTAAAGGAGTACCACAGTGGCACGAGCACACTTTGGACAACCAATTGGCTGAACGAGTCGATAGTCAAATTCGCTGTAAGATGTTCGTTGTTGATGAAAGTTTACCCAGCAGCACTTACAAAAAACCGAAACAGAGTAAAACTGTTTTTAAACGACTAAAAACTCAAGGCGAATACTCTCTGATTGAGTGCCAATTACTGACGGGGCGCAAACATCAAATACGCGCCCATCTTGCTCACTTAGGACTTCCTATCGTCGGCGATAAAATATACTCCCAAGAGGGAATGTACTTCCTAAAAAGATTAGAGTCTACAGCCGGCCTGACAGAGAGTGACTACCTATCCCTAGGCGCTGAAAATCACTTACTTCGGGCTGTCGAATTGGGTTTGCGTTTGTGCCCCGATGAAGATTTGATAATGATACGCAGCCCAAGTTTTAAGCCGCAAATGGATCAAGAAATATTCCCCTTAAGTAAAGGTAATAGTTAATTTTTTTATTTGTGTATTTTTATGATGTGTATCATATTTATAGATATACAAATTCTTTGCGACACAGACATTTAATGATTGCTTGTTTCTGTATGATTGATGGAGCATATAAATGTACCTAAATGGTAAGACAACACAGTTAAAGCCTATTGCGTTTATTTTCGCTGTCTTCATAAACTCAATGTCTTGGGCGAGCGAAATAATCATTACAGGGCCCGATCAAGGGGCGCCCAAATACTATAATGAGAATGGTAAGGCCAAAGGATTTATTGTTGACATCACCCGCTGGGCACTGGAAGACATGGGGCAGCAATATCAAATCAAACTACTCCCTTGGAATAGAGCATATGCAAACGCCCTAAAAGGGAAAATGGTAGTGATAGGCCTTTCTAAAAACGCTTCCAGAATAAAAATATTTGATTACTCAAATGCAATATATTTTGGTGATTTGATGATCGTGGTGAAAAAAGGGCACGAATTCGAATATGAATCAGTGGCTGATTTACAAGGAAAAGTCATAGGAGCAAGGCATGGTGCCTCTTACGGAGATGTATTTGACAATGCCGTCAGTCAAAAGACATTCACAATTCAGCCTTATGAAAACGCGACCACAAGCTTAAAACTATTATTAAACGGTAGAATCGACGCTGTGCTTATTGGCCCGGGGAAACTGGGCATACAGCGCCATATTGACAGTGATAGTCGTTTAAACTTTTCTCAATTTAGCGTTTTAAAAACACCTTTTAAACGTGATGCAAAATACCTTGGCATCCATAAATCTAAAAAAATGCAGCCGTTTATACAACGTTTTAACCAGTCTTTAGATAAAGCGCAAAAAAGCGGCGTGGTTAAAGATATTTTAGAGCGTTATTAATACTAAAGCTTAACCTTCTCTTTAATACATATGTCTTTAAATCTGTGATTTAGAGTACAGCTAACACCTCTTGTTAAATGATTAATTCTTGCTAAGACCTTACTCTTTTTCATTTTACATTATAATAAACGTTATCTCAGTTTCATATAATAGGTAGCTATGTTAATTTTAGCCCCATTTAAAGCATGCTTATAAACATCACAGGTTCCATTATTTATGCTATCACTTGCACGCAAATTTTTATCTTCAGACTATAAAGCGACTGTAAAAGTAAATTTTATTACTATTTTCTTCTTTTTACTTTCTTGTACCCAGCTACAGGGCGCTAATATTTACATCAGTGGAGAAAGCCCATTCGCTCAATTACACATCAATGGTGAAATATCCAAAACAGATTACAACAAAATGCTCGACATCATTAATGAGCATCGCGACATCCCCTATCTGCTATCGCTTAACTCTAAAGGAGGGAATGTCATGGAAGCGATTAAAATAGGCACCTTCGCCAGAAAGTACCTAATGAGATTTGAATCAACTAAATGTGACAGTGCTTGTTTATTTATCGTTTTGGGCAGCTTACACCGCGAAGAAAAAAAACAAGTGACATTTGGTATACACCGCCCTAAGTTTAGGAAGGAATTTTTTGCTAATTTAAGTGCTGCAGATGCAACCAAAAAATACCGTAGCCTCAAGAATATTGTAGAGGCTTATATGTTACGTATGGGTGCAACTAGAGCTCTGGTTAACTTGATGTTCGCAACTCCCTCTAACAGTATGAAGTTTTTACCCGCAAGCCAGCTAAAATCAATGATTAATTCTCCTCCAGAAGGTTATTCCGAATGGATAATTTCTAAGTGTGGAGATGATTTAAACCCGCAGCAATATCACGATCTCATGGCTTTTTACGCTAATAGGTCACAGCTAGGGAATAAATACTTTGAATTTTTAGATGCAAAATCCACCCAGTATTTCCATTGTGAGTTGGAAGCGGTAAGGTCTGAACAAGTCAGGTTATTCAATAATGATTTGCGCTTTAATCGTCTGCAATTTGGCCTCAACAAAAAAAGGAATATCGCTCAATAAGTTTTTAGATTATTGCTAACAATAATTTAGAGACCGGTGCCCATGAACGCACCTTTATATTCAATAACCTTAGGTTCGCCTATCTACTGCGCTGTTTTTTAGAGAGAGTCGGTTTTTTACGCGCAGGTTTACCTACTCTAGCGCCATTTTTTGCAGGGGCCGATTTTTTAGACTTACTCGCAAATGATTTCTTTGCATTGCTGTTGTTGGATGTGGGTGTTCTACCGGTAGAGGTTCTCGCGCCTTTTCTTGCCGGCGCGCTTTTCTTGGCGATAGCGTCGTTTAATGATTTGGATTTCGCATTGGATTTTTGCGACTTGACGTTCTGCGCTGATGAACTCGATGATTCTGTCAGCTCTAATATCGTTTGCATTTCTGGTGCAGTAAAATCACGCCAGTCACCAACACTTAAACCTTTCACGCTCACATTCATGATACGCGTACGTTCTAATTGCTTAACTTGATAACCAAAGTGTTCACACATGCGACGAATTTGCCGGTTAAGCCCTTGTACCAGAGTGATACGAAACGCATACTGAGATTCTTTAGCAACCTTACACTTTTTGGTCACTACTCCTAAAATAGGTACGCCCTTACTCATTCCTTCTATAAACGGCTCTGTCACCGGCTTATTAACAGTGACAATGTATTCTTTTTCGTGATTGTTGCCCGCGCGCAAAATCTTATTCACTAAATCGCCATTGTTGGTCAAGAAGATCAACCCTTGAGAGTCTTTATCTAAACGACCAATAGGAAAAATACGCGAGCTATGGCCAACAAAATCAACAATATTGTTACGCTCATCACCTTCCGTGGTACTGACCACTCCAACAGGTTTATTCAACGCAATCAGTACTAATAATTCTTCTTCCATCGGCTCTATTTTCTGTCCGTTAACCGTCACTTTATCGCCGGGATTAACCCTATCCCCCACTTGCGCACGTGTACCGTTGATAAAAACATTCCCCTGCTCAATAAAGCGATCGGCATCTCTGCGCGAACACAAACCACTTTGGCTAATGAATTTATTAAGACGGGCGGAAAATAACTCAGACATGCGCTGTAATACTCGATTTTGAAAATGAAAGACGACAAAAGCGGAATTTTACCTCAATCAATTATTTATTGCTGGATTTTGTTATGACTACACTGATAATCGCGTTGGTGTTAGCAGTGAAAGTTGATAGTATGCCAACCCTCGATATCATTCTTTTGGAGTACTTAGCATGCAATTTACCGGTAGCGATAACTATGTGGCAACCAACGATTTACAAATCGCTGTTAATGCTGCAATAACACTACAGCGCCCGCTACTGATCAAAGGAGAGCCAGGTACCGGTAAAACGATGCTTGCAGAAGAGGTCGCTAGCGCACTCAATAAACCCCTGTTGCGCTGGCATATAAAATCGACCACTAAAGCACAGCAAGGACTCTATGAATACGATGCTGTTTCACGCTTACGTGACTCTCAATTAGGCGATGAGCGTGTACATGAGATAGCGAACTACATCAAAAAGGGCATGCTTTGGCAGGCTTTTTCTGCTGATGAACAAGTTGTATTATTAATCGATGAAATAGATAAAGCTGACATTGAGTTCCCCAATGATTTATTAGTAGAGCTCGATCAAATGGAATTTAGTGTCTATGAAACCGGCGAGCGCGTACAGGCGATACACCGCCCTATCATCATTATTACCTCGAACAACGAAAAAGAGTTACCTGATGCTTTTTTACGCCGCTGTTTTTTCCACTATATTCAATTTCCAGATCGCACAACGATGCAACAAATTGTCGATGTACACTACCCTAATTTACACAATGAACTAGTGAAAGAAGCGCTCGATATTTTCTTCGAAATTCGCTCAATCAATGGTATTAAGAAAAAGCCATCAACTTCAGAGCTGATCGATTGGTTGAAGCTACTAATGGCCGACAGTATTTCTCTAGAAACGTTGCAAAGTTCAGATAATCGTAATGCTATTCCACCATTACATGGTGCGCTGGTTAAAAACGAGCAAGATGTGCACATGCTCGAACGATTAGCTTTTATGGCTAGACGCCAAGGGCACTAATGTATGTTGATCGATTTTTTCAACACGCTACGTAAAGCTGCAATCCCTGTCTCGATTAATGAGCTACTCACCCTACTTGAAGCGCTCAAACAAAAAGTGGTGTTTGCCGATCTCGATCAGTTCTACATATTGGCACGCGTTTGCCTGATTAAAGATGAGAAATACTTCGATCGCTTTGACCAAGCATTTGCCTACTACTTTAAAGGCATTGAAATACTTGAGCTTTTCCCCAGTGATCAAATCCCTGAAGATTGGCTAAAATCTGAATTTATCAAACAGCTGAGCGATGAAGATAAAGCCCAAATAGAGGCACTAGGTGGCCTAGATAAGTTATTAGAGACACTGGCAGAGCGCCTTAAAGAGCAACACAAACGCCATGCTGGCGGCAACAAATGGATAGGCACCGGCGGCACATCCCCTTTTGGTCACAGTGGCTATAACCCTGAAGGGATTCGTATCGGCGGGCAAAGCACACATAAACGTGCCACAAAAGTATGGGAGCAACGTCAATTCAGAAACTTAGACGATAAACAGTTAATTGGCATTCGTAATTTAAAAATGGCCATGCGCAAGCTGCGTCAATTTGCTCGCTCAGGCTCTGCAAACGAGCTAGACCTCAACGATACGATACGCAGTACCGCAGATAATGCGGGGCTCTTAGATATCAAGATGATCCCTGAACGTCACAATGCCACTAAGGTACTGCTATTTTTAGACATTGGCGGTTCAATGGATCCTTACATCCATTTGTGTGAACAGCTGTTTAGCGCTGCGCGCAGTGAATTTAAGCATCTTGAATATTTCTATTTTCACAACTGTGTCTATGAAAAACTTTGGCGTGATAATACTCGTCGTTTCAGTGAAACTTTATCCACTCAACAAGTTATCAATAGCTACGGCTCTGATTATAAGGTTATATTCATTGGTGATGCAGCAATGTCGCCTTACGAGTTATTCAGTCCTTTTGGCAGTGTTGAGCACATGAATGAAGAAACGGGAGAGACTTGGCTGGCCAGAATTTTAAACCAGTGGGATAAAGCAATTTGGCTAAATCCTACCCCACATAATCACTGGCAGTATACACAGACAACCGTAGCCATTGAGCAACAGTTTGCAGGTAAAATGTACCCACTAACACTTGAGGGCATGAGTGATGGCATTCGCTATTTATCAAAGTGAAGACCTTTGTATAACGGCTACCTTTGACGCCTCTGTCTTAAACCGCGAATGTTGCATTGAAGCATCTCTAGACATTACGACAGAAACATCCATATAGCCACTGTAGCAAGCAGTATTCCGAAAGTTCTATTCAGTGTTTTGGCTCCATTTTCTGTACGATACACACTCGCAACTTTATCTCCAACAACCGTCCATATTACGAAGGCTATAAAATTGTTTAATGTAAACACTGTGGTGATGAGCATAACCGCAATGATATTCTCTTCATCTGAATGCTCTAAAAACTGGCTAAACATTAAGGTAATGATGATGTACGCTTTAGGGTTGAGCACAAGCAATACAATACCATCATAAAAAGTCGCTGATTCAGCTGCTTCGCCCCCATTCAAAACCTCTGAATTGAATAACTTCCAAGCTATCCGGATAACATAAAGTGACCCTGCTATTTTCAGCCCATAAAATACGTTGGGATTATTGATCAGTGCAGCACTAAACCCCAGCCCGATGAATACCGTTACGGTCCATGTTGCAATATGATAGCCAACGTTAGAAGGCAAGGTTGACCAAAAACCAAATTTCGCACCGTTTGCGGCAAAAAACATATTTCCTGGGCCGGGGCTGTATGCCAGTGGAATTAAAAATAAAATAAGTGGAATGACACTTTGTAACATTATTTTTCCTCATTTCAGAAATGTATTAAGGTTACATGATGGCTTTTATAACTGACGACCCGTTTCTTGCTCATAGGCACTGAAGCCAGCATCTGTTCTCATATTTGATGCGATACAAGATCCTAAGTCTATTCCGCTTTTATTAAACAGAAGAGATTAAACTGAAATACTCAGCGTATAACAATAACCTCTATAACAGGCGATTTTGCACTGCAATACTTCACCAAATGCAGTATTGCAAACAGTAAAATCTCCCCCATCATCTGCTCAAAGTCACTTTTTATATGCAATTTCCATCTACTTCAACTCCATTTATCGACCCCACTTTAAAACTGTGTGACAACTGTAACGCCTGGGTGACTGACTTTATCCATCATTGTCAGCGCCTCAATAGACTGCTCCAAATTAATCGTGCGACCCAGCAATTTCTCAGGCTGTAATTTTCCTGATTGTATCATCGCTAACATCGCTGGATAACGATGCGCCTGCATACCGTGACTGCCTATAATCTCTAGCTCATTACCAATAACAATATCCATCGGAATATTAGGATTCGCTTGATCTGCCAACAACAATCCCACTTGAATATGCTTGCCCCTCTTTCTTAAATTCTTGATAGAGTTTACACAAGTAATAGGATGTCCTAGCGCATCTAAAGAGACATGTACGCCCCCTTGAGAGATCTCCTTTACCGCTTCTACGATATTGGCTACTTCATTACTATTAATACAGGCTACGGCGCCTAAAGATCGCGCCAAGGCCAAATTCTCAGGTGCTATATCAATGGCAATCACATTGGCACCTGCGGCATTGGCGATCATCACCGCTGATAGACCCACTCCGCCACAACCATGTACCGCCACCCATTGCCCAGCACTTACTTGCCCTTGGTCAATCACTGCCCGAAAAGAAGTCACAAAACGACAGCCTAAACTGGCGGCTGTAGCAAAGTCTAAAGTTTCAGGCAAAGTGACTAAATTCACATCCGCATGCTCAAGTGCTACATACTCAGCAAAAGATCCCCAGTGGGTAAAACCTGGTTGAGTTTGACTAGCACACACTTGATGATTACCCGCGTGACAATCTCCACATGAGCCACATGCACTGATAAAAGGCACGCTCACGCGCTGTCCCACTTTAAAACGATTAACATCATTGCCCACAGCTTCAATAATTCCTGAGAATTCATGTCCAGGAACATGGGGCAGTTCAATTCCATCATCATGGCCCATCCAACCGTGCCAATCACTACGACATACGCCTGTCGCTTTTACTTTCACCACTACACCGTGGGATTTTGGCGCAGGATCAGCAACGTTCATTATTTTTGGTGTACTGACAAAACTTTCATAAACAACCGCTTTCATTGACTTACCTCTTAATTATTTTAATCAATTAAACCCTTGATGATTTAGACTGAGCCTAATTAATCTCTATTAAATATGTATGTATATTTTACGACTCTTCAATGAAATTTCTTTGCTATTGCAGCACTCTATTCAACCCACATAGAAAGAACTCTTCTATTATTCCTAATATTCATATAGATTCTTGCTGCTTATTCAAACTTAAAGAAAGAGAGCTGTGAATCACTCTTATTAAACCTAAATTAGGTTAAACAAAAGGTGATTTTTTTAAAAACAATAAAGGCCACTGCTATGCAAGATACACTCAAAAAAGTAGATATTGAAATATTGAACCATTTGCAAAAAGACGGAAGAATAAGCAATACAAAGCTCGCCTTACAAGTTTCCTTGAGTGAGACGCCCTGCTGGCGCCGCTTAAAAAAATTAGAGGATGAAGGTTATATTCAAAACTATCAAGCCAACCTTGACCGCAGGAAGCTAGGCTTTGGAGTAATGGCTTTTGTGCAATTAACTTATGTTGAGCATGATGAGCAAACCACTGCAGATTTCGAAGCGGCTATCATTAACAGTGATAACGTAATCTCTTGCCACAACACAACTGGTGAAGCCGATTTCCTACTGCAAGTTGTGGCCAAAGATTTAGATGATTACAGCTATTTTGTAGAGCGAGTATTACGCAAGTTACCGGGGATTTCGGCGATTAGATCTAACCTTTCACTACGAGAGCTAAAATCAACCAATCAGCTCCCTCTTGAACCTAGATTCGGCGATTGAGCGCGAAAAGGAGTGTAAGCAATGGGTGTACATAGGAAATCAGAAAAATTAGTGGTCAGCTTGTTGGTGATGAGGATTGTTTCTGATTTTCATGGTGCATCAATAACTTGTGCTTACTTTCGTGATTCAATTACTGAATTTAGGTTGAGCAAGGCGAAACGCGATTCATACGCTAATCACATTGCTCAAACTTCAAGATGTCGCCCCATTTTTGATAGTGCTGGCTATCTCGCTGCACGATTAATAGCTCTTTTGCACTCATGGGTTGATAAAAGTAGTTTCCCTGAATAAAGTCACAGCGGTATTTGATTAAATAGTCCAATTGTTTTGCGTTTTCCACCCCCTCGGCCACTACATATAAGTTGAGTGAATGCGCTAATTTAATAATAGATTCAGTGATGGTTCTACGATCACGACTAATATCTAAATCGGCAATAAAACTTCTATCTAGTTTAATAGAGTCAACAGACAATAGCTGTAGGTAGCTTAAACTTGAGTAGCCAGTACCAAAATCATCTAAACTTACCACCAGCCCTAAGCGGTGTAACTTATCAACCACCACGCGCGCTAAATCTAGGTTATCGAGCACTACGCTTTCTGTAATTTCTATGCACAAATGTGCTGCTGCCCCTGGGTTCCTATCTAAGTGTTTAATCAATACCGGTAAAAAATTTGGCGATAAAAAATGGCCGGCGGATATATTAATAGATAACCTTTCTAGTCCCCTACTTTTCATCAAGTTGGGAATTTCTCCCACCACCATCTCAATGATTAATTCGCTCAGTTCAATAATTAACCCGGATTGCTCCGCGATAGGAATAAAATCAGCCGGTGACATTTCGCCGAGCGTCGGGTGCTTCCAGCGCACTAGGGATTCCACCATTTTATGCGTGCCTTTTGTCAAATCTACAAAAGGTTGGTATTTCATATAAAACTCGCGGTTTTTAATCGCGCTATAAATATCTTGTCCTATACGTACATTAACAGCACGCTGCTCTATCAACTGTTGCTCACAAAAATAAAACTGACTGCCTTTCGCTTTATTGTCTTTCGCTTTGTACATCGCCAAATCTGCATTGGATAATAGTTCAGTGCGATTGGCGCCGTGCTCTGGGTACTGCGCCACCCCTATGCTTATTTTTGCCTGCAAATTATTCGATTTATATTTCAATGGTGCTTCAAGTCCCTTCAAAATATCGCAACACCTTCTCGCTAAATTTTCATCACCTTGAACATTTGTTAACGCAATCGCAAATTCATCGCCGCCTAAACGCGCAGCAAAGTCATCCGATTGGATGCTATTTTGTAACGTGCTTGCCACATACTGTAACAATCGATCACCGACAATATGCCCAAGCGTATCGTTAATTAACTTAAAATCATTTAAGTCAATTAACAGTACAGCGACAACAAAATGCTGCTCTCTGGCTAGCTGAATGAGTTGATCTAACTGCTGCGTAAACAGCACTCTATTTGGGATCTGGGTTAAATGATCAAAATGTGCCATCCTCTGCACCATTTGTGCATTTTCTACTCTTTCATTAATGTCGCTAAAAGAGCCCGCTATACGCGTCATTTTTCCCTGTTCATCCCACTCGGCTTGCCCTACCACCCAAATCCACTTGTAGTAACCATTAGAGATAAGCACTCGACACTCTACATCGAAAACCTCTCTACGTTTGATGTGTTTAATTATTGTTGATCTTAAAAGGCGCTTATCTTCAGGATGCACAAACGAAAATTCTTCAAAGTACTGGATCAACTGCTCTTTTTTAAAGCCAATCAAATGGATTAATCTGTCTGAAAAAAACCATTCGTCATCAATCATATTTTTCTCCCAAATTCCCGCTGTCGATGCCAGCATTGCCAGTTTAAAGCGGTCATTGGATTTTTTATTAATCGCAGATTGTTTCTCAGACTGTTTTACTGCAAGCTCTAGCGCTTGGGTACGCTCTTGCACACGTAGATCTAATGCTTGGTTACTTTTTTTAAGGGCGAAGTTTAAATGATACAGCTCTGAACTTTTCTGGTTCAAAATGGCTTCGGATTGCTTTCTTGATGCTATTTCACGATTGACACGCCGCTCTAACAATGCAATTTTTGCGGTTAACTCATCCATGAGTTCGCCCATCAGTCCTTACCTTAGAGCTCTCTAATTTCGTTCGAAAAATATCAAAGATAACATCAGATTCACTGTTTGTTGCTTGCGCTATTCTATTAATAGTGAATTTTTCATTAAAAAAACGGCCGCAACCAAGTAATAAACCTTCTGCAAAGCTGGCAAAAGGTCGTCTTGATCGATAGTGAATCTGTATATGATTGTCATCAATTTTTGTAAAACTAAAATGAGGAAGCCGAGCAGTAGGATAAAGTTTGGCGACCTCCAGATGAATATAGCTGTCTATTTTACTCAACAGATCAAAAGATCCATCTATGTTTGCTAATATTTGTGGGTGTGAATCAATTAAATTCGCAAAAATTTCCAAGCCAAACTCACTGACCAATTGACGCACCGGCGTATCAACTATTTCACTTAACTGCTTCACTAGCACTAATAATTCACTGTGGTCGTAACTCCCTATTGCGGTGTAAATCCCCTGTGATGGTAACTGGTCATTAGCCAATAATTGATCGACAACTTCATAGCCGTATTTATTCTCGACTAGCTCTAGAAGCTCAGTAAATATCATCCCTAACATAAAACAGCTCCACTTATTCTTCTCTAAATAAGCATAGCAGAGCCTAGCAAAAAACCATTACCTGATCGCCTGTAAAAATTATCCAATTAAAACACTGCATATGCTTGGCTGTTAGGCATTAGTTAGCTACCCTATGCGACTATTTTTAATACCACTTTGTAGGATAAGAATGAGCGATAATTCAAAGTCACTATCAAGGCAACTTTTCGATATGACCTGGCCTATGTTAATAGGTTTGTTGGCGATGATGAGTTATCAATTAATTGATAGTGCTTTTATAGGGCAGCTGGGTGCAAAACCTTTAGCCGTGGTTGGCTATACAATAGCGATCCATCAATTAATCATTGGTATTCAAGTGGGCTTAGGTATTGCAGCCACCACCATTATTTCGACCGCAATTGGTGCTAATAACCACCTTCATGCCAAAGAATTAGCTGGGTTAGTCGTTGGTACCGGCTTTTTCTTAATGATGATTGTGAGCTTTGCCTTAGGGATAAATCAACAATTCATCGTGAAAATGCTGGGAGCTAACGCCTCTCTATTGCCTATTGTTGCCGATTACTGGACGCCTTGGTTAATCAGTTGTTGGCTCGGCGCTTTGCTCTATTTCGGTTCCAGTATTTATAGAGCGCACGGTAAAACGTTTCTGCCGGGGATGGTGATGGTACTCACCAGTATCGTCAACCTCTTATTAGACCCTCTCTTCATTTTCACTTTTGATATGGGTATTGCCGGTGCCGCTTGGGCAACTGTGATCGCTTTTTCAATAGGCTGTATTATTATCTATAGCAATATTCTTAAAAACAATATGATCAGCCTGCCCAAATATTTAACGCAGATAAAAGCAGGCGTAAAAACCTTGTTTTCTTTTATGACACCTTCTATGTTATCGCAATTTACACCGCCAATATCTGCACTTTTAGCGACCGCTTTAGTCTCTAGCTTTGGCGAAATAGTGATTGCGGCTTGGGGGTTAGGCTATCGATTAGAGTTTTTCTCAATCATGATTGTTCTGGCCATGACGATGTCTCTGCCCGCCATGATAGGAAAACTTAAAGGCAGTGGTGACCTAGCGCAGATAGACCAACTGGTGAAAATGGCAGCCCTCTTCATCATTGTCTGGCAGCTCGTCATCGCTATGATTTTATTTGTTATCGCCAAGCCCATCAGCACACTGTTAACCAATGACACCGGTGTTATCAATATTTTGCAAGATTACTTCTGGTTCATGCCGCTAAGCTATATGTCACTAGGCGTATGCATGATTATGGTTTCAGCTTGTAACGCCATCGGGATGCCTGCCCAAGCCCTTGTCATTTCTCTATTAAGGCTATTCGCCTGCTATTTACCTCTATTATGGATAGGTTCTCAAGTGTCGGGAATCACCGGTCTATTCATCGGCGCAAGCTTAGGGAATTTTGCAGCGGGTGTCATGAGCTGGTTCGTGTATAAAAAGAACATGTCAAAGCTGCAACTCTCAGCCGCATAGCACTCATAAAGCGATAATTACCAGTAGCTAAGTGGTACAAAACCCCTGCCAGAATATCTGTGGGTATTGTTCAATAAGGGCTTTCGCTAAAGACACATTTGATCAACTAATGGCGT
>Ga0209291_1002024_pt1 | contig 17043 bp, 19 predicted proteins | sample GOMGulsemesocosm_FD_184633 | JGI IMG/M metagenome (GOLD analysis project Ga0209291, IMG submission 184633) | Methane-oxidizing microbial communities from mesocosms in the Gulf of Mexico - GOM9B Gulf of Mexico (SPAdes) (version 2) | ecosystem: Environmental > Aquatic > Marine > Cold seeps...
GGAATACATTTGCACGCGCTTAAGCTTGTCTTAAGCCTAGGAGTTTAACTCCGGTCCTATAGCTCAGTTGGTTAGAGCACCTGACTCATAATCAGGTGGTCCAAGGTTCGAGTCCTTGTGGGACCACCAGTAAACACTAAAGGTTACAACGTTTTAAATGTTGTAACCTTTTTTATTTGCATAATATTTGCATTATAAGTGTTGATTATTACAGAAAACAATCAAAGTATATTCGATTAGTCATTCATTTATAATCCAAGTTTCTTATGTTTGTAAAGAAAACAACCACACTATGACAAAGATATTATTTGCAACTTACACAATAAAAGTAAGATTAAAACATAAAAAAGAATACTTCAAATTAGACAATATTGAAACTAAAGATTTATTTGATTTGTTTCTAAAATTCATACGTGCCATAGAATCTAATCCAACAACAATATCACAGTCAATCTATAATTCAAATAAGATTAAAACAAAAAAAACGCTTAGACTTGGAAGAGATTTAAACTTAAACATAACAGACAGAGTATACTATGGTCGATTTGAAAGTGGAATATCTGGAAGTAAAGGCGTAATTAGTGATATTGAAAAAAATGACGACATCTTTAAAATGCAAGAAAATCACGCAAGAATGCATCCGTTATTTTTTTATATTGATATTCCAAAAAACAAGAAAGAAGCTTATTTAATTTTACAACGTGAGAATAGTTTTGGTATTAAAGGACTTTTTCTAGATTCTTTTAATTTGTTTTTAGCCAATCTAGGGTATAAGGATTATTTTATTGAAATCAATAACCTACTACTCCCTAAAGTATTAACTAGCATGCTAGACAAAGGAAAAGTTAAAAACGTAACATTGTTCGAAAACACTTTACCTCCTGAAATTGAAGATGTTCTGGACTCAGGTTGGAACAAAAAACTTTTAAAGTTAGAAGCTAAAACTGTAATAAAAAATAAAATAGGCATACCAATAAAAGGATTGATTAGAAAAGTGTTTTATAGTAAATTAAATGGTAACTTTACTGAAGTAGATGGTCTACAAAAGCGATTTAAAGAAGTAAGTTTCACACTAGAACAAGACAATAAAATAAAAACATATTATTTAATGTCACAGAATAAAACTTTGCCAGACTTAGATGTGACAGATGATATTAAATGGGATACTAAGTATCTGGTTCCGACAATTGAATCATTGAATAAAATTGCAAAATTAGAAATAGGTGAAATGAAAAATGCCTTAGAAAAAAATAAGAATGTTTCCAAAAATTAACATATTTAAAATAATACGTTCCCACTTTAGTACTTTGGTGAGATATGAGACTCAAAAAGCATCATGGACTGATTGGTTAACTTTTCTTATATTACCTTTATCAATAACCGCATTTACTATTTGGAAAGGATTTAGGTTCTCTAATGAATCAGTATCTCTATTTATCGCTATACTTTCAATATTAGCAGGGTTTTCATTGAATCTTTTAGCAATAGTATTTGGGTATAAAGATAAAATAAAAAGAACAATTTCAGAGAATGAACCCCTTAAAAGCGTTTATTTAAAAGAGATACATCATAATATTTCTTTTAGTATTATTAATTCTTTATTTTGTATTTTGTTTTTATTATTAACTAAAATTAATTTTGATTTTGGATGTATAACCACTCTATTTAATATTTGCCTACATTTTATTACTATGTTTTTCATAATATTCTACGGCTTAACAATTTTAATGATTTTAAAACGAATGAGCATTCTATTTAGTACAGATACCTATTAAATGAAAAAACGTCTAATTTATTTATTTTTCATCATATTCACTAGTTGTAATTCACCTAACCATCCAAATAAAGAAATGAATTACTTTAGGAGTATCCATAACGCTGAAGAAATGAATATTGAATATTTAATGTATGAAGACAGTCTGAGTAAATTAGAAAATATCAACTAAGCAACATTATATTTTACATGTTATTTCTAAATTTATTCATCTCTACTAGTCAAAAAAAATGAGATTGAACCAATTAAATAAGTTTAAATAAAACCTAGAACATTAAGTTTATAACTTGACACACTCAATATTAACCCTATCCATCTGTTGTAATAAAGACCAATATTTTTTATAATGTTTTGTTGCTTCACCCCTATAAATGGATTTAGAATGTTTTGAATAAATTCGTTTTTCCATATTTTCAAGCTTTGTAAAATTGGAAAAATATTTATCCAGAAACCTACCATTCTTACTCACAGTTTGGCTTTCATACATACACCCTATAAAGGCTTCACGGTGTAGAAATCTATTACCTATTGAATAAATTTTTCTACACCTCTTATTCGTGTGCGGGCAAACGAAATACCATAATTCACCACGCCCTAAATTAGAAGGTATTTTAACCAATCTAATTTTATAATCTACCTTTTCAGTTTTTTGATAAGTATAAAATAATCTTACATACATTTCTTCTGTATTTACTTCTATCCCAATACTACCAGTTTTATTGCCATTGGTACTCCACGACATACAACCAGTTTTTATTTGATTGAGTTTTAAATAATCCCATTCTTTTAATTTTGTAATTGATACAGTATGAACATCATCATACAATGTTGGATAACTTGAATATCTTGCCATAATTTAAACCTAAATCCCTAAGGAACTTTTATTTTTAATTGTAAATATTATTATTGTTTAAGTGGTGTATATTTATACCTTTTCACTTTTTGAATAGGAGCCAGTCTTGTTTTATTAAATAATCTGCAAGGTCTTTACCATTCTTTTTATCTTGTTCGGGTGCTATCTGCTCAAGTAGATTAGAAACTTTAAAAGTTGTACCGTTCAATAATTGACTTTGTATTTTTTTGGCTTTTCTATTCCATAAATCATACGCTTTACCGTCTTCTGACAAATCAGGGAATAAATGAACGTTTCTACCCTTTAACGCTCTACACTTTTCAAGGTTCAAGCTACTAAGATTATAAACTGCTAACCATATTAATTGATTAGAGCGTCGAGGCAAACCAAAATACAATGTACCGTAAATAGCCGTTTTGGGCGCTTCTACCAATGCAATTGGATTATTAGGGTACTTACTTAAAAGGTGCTCACCAAATAGACAGGAAACCTTTATATCGTTCGTGTTGTAATCACTAAGCCATAACGGTAAAATTTGATTTTGCTTTATGTAGTGTTTTGTTATTATTGAGTGTAAAAAGTCTGTACCTATTGTATGGTTAAATTTATCAAATTGCTTTACCTGAATAGCTCGCACAACATTATTTACATCAATAAAGGGAAACGTAATTGCACCAGTACGATACCCATTTTGAACTGTACCTAAATAATACATTGATATTACACATTCAACATCTTTCAACATAAAAGGAAAGTCAATATTTTTAAGTAAGTTCTGTATAAAGGTATTAATTCCATAACCTGACAAAGTTTTTTTAAAGGTGTCAGAATTGAAAGGGTGTTTTTTTACAATAGGTTTAACTTTTTTCTGTTGAAAAATTGGTTTCCACTTGTCAACATTTTCGCCCTGTTCTTGTTTCCAAATCATTTTTGAATACCCATCTAAATAAGGGTTACAATTATAAGAACATTTACTTTCTCTATCACATCGCCCATATTTATGTGGTAGATATTGCTTTGTCAAAGTATCAATGTATCTGACAAGTTTTTTCTTATTACAATTTGGACATAGATGTTTCTTACTTCCTTTTTCAAAAGTGTATCTGTATTCGTTGTTCATAGGTTTAAAGGTTTAAACTAGTTTACTAAACTTAGGTTTAAGGTTTAAAGGTTTACAGGCGTATATTACGCCTAAACCTTAAACCGATAGAAATAAGATTTTGTGTTATTTCTAAACCTTGACGTCTCTAAGTTGGTATGGTGCTTTTAGTTTTGATTGGAAAATTAAATCCTCATTTTTTGCATGAGTTATAAAATCTTTAATCTTATTTGTTCCTATTGTAGTGTTATTGTATTTCTTTTTGAATGCTAAACCGATTTGTCTAACAAGTTCACCATAACTAATTAATTTTTCACGCTTAAAAACAATTTCCAATATTTCAATCTGAAAAGAAACATCACAATCTATTAAGTCGTTCGTTGTAGTTTTTTTAGTTGCAACTTTCTTTTCAAACCCATCAACCAAAACAGGCAAAGCATTTTCATCAAGTTCAAAGGCAAAAGTTTCAGGTTCTCTATTTCTGCATTGTTGAGGTTCAACGATTGAAATATCTCCGTTTTTCTCGTCTCTAGTGACCGACAGAACAGTTTCCGCCTTATTTATCAACTCCGTACCGATATGCCCTCTAGCGTTAGTATCTGACTTGTTTTGGTGTAATACCGTTATGATGTGAATGTTCTTTTCTTCAGTCCATTTCAAAAACTTACTTGAAACCATTGAAGCCTGTTCTTCATCATTAATAGAGGTTATTAAATCCTTAACGCCGTCAATAACGACAAGTCCAATATCTTCAATATTATTAACCGCATATTCAATTAGTTTAAGTCGCTCCTGTGGTGATTGACTTCTTAAACCATAAACGAATAGGTTATCAGGTTCGTCTACTCCTGTCTGTTTACAAATACGTTTTACTGCTAGTTGTACGTGATATTTACCTTGTTCAGTATCAAAGTATAGTACTTTTCTTTTATCTTCTTTTAATCCGTTCTTAAATCTGCCTAAAAAATCATCTGTACTTAATGCCGTTGTGACCGCAATATTAATAAAGAACGATTTTTTCGCTTTCGCTTTACCAATTATTAAAGAAAAGTTTCCTAGTGTTCCAAGTGTATCATAATTATCTGTTTTTGTGTTTAATAAACTCCATGCAACTTCAGGGGGTAAAAGTTCATCAGTTGGATTAATTCTTAAACTTTCAAGTTTTTGAAGTAGTTGAGCGTTTTTTTCCTCAATACTTAGAATTTCATTTAGTATTGGAATGTGACTAGTTAAATCATCAAATTTCGGCTGTATATTCTCTGACATATTAAAGTAAGGTTAATTGATTAGTGTTAGACTTTAACAAGGCATTAAATTCATCTTTGTTAGTACTTATCAAATGTGCTTTATACCCAGTAAAAGGACACAAAAAAACATCAACAGATTGAACTAAATTACCTTTTACCTCAGCATCTCTTTTATACCTGCAAGCGTTATCAATATTAATATCTAATGCTTTACATAAAGCCTTTTTTGTAGTTGTAACGTGTTTTAGCGATAATAAAAAAAAGTTATCTTCTGAATAGCTATTTTTTAGTACTGAAATACTTAAACCAGTACCATTTTCCACCTGCTTAATTATCTGTTTTACAATAAATTGACTATCTTTGATTTGTGGATTAAAATTAGGGTTGTTGTTTAAATTTCTCATAACTTCGACCCTTTTTTATTCAACAATAATGAATGAGATTGTACTTCTCCCTCTGACTGAGTTTTCACTTTTCCCTTTTTAAGGTATTCTAATAATTCACTTTTAGAAAAATAAAGCCTTTTTCCTCTTTTCATAAAAGGTAATTCTCTTCTAGACACCTTAGTGTAGATGGTAGCTCTTTTCAAATTCAAAAAATCCGCTGTTTCTTGAATATTTAAAAACTTCTCCTCTTTAACTGTAATCCGACTGTTATCTATATCGAGTACAATTCTTGTTAATTCTATTACCTGTTTAGATAACACGTCTACCGCATTTGGTAAATTTTCAAAACTTAATGTTTCCATAATTATAAATACATCTATTTGTTGATGCTATCACAATAGTAGGAGCTTGTTATGTTAATAAAAATCAGATATGCTCTATTAGAACAATACAAGGTTTTTTACATACGATTTAAGGTTTTTACATATTACATTTTGCGAAATCAGTAAAATCAGTTTCTTTAAACCCTTCAAAAGAATCATTCATTATATCAAAGTATTTTCTTTTTAAATTCTTTTCATTTGGTTCTGAATTTTTAGATTTTGAATAAAAATTATAAAATATTTCTCTTACCTTATATTTAGTGAAATCACTACAATTCCATTTTTGTTTTACTGGATTCTTTTTTACAAAAGTATTTTCAATAAAGATTAACAATTGCTCATTGGTTAAATAATACTCACCAGTTTTACTTTGGGTAAGTATAAAAAACTCAAAAGCTTTATAAACTTTATCTATACCAATCTTAGGTATTAAATGATTTTGCATATCAAATAACTCTTCTTTTGTTATAATAGAAGGCTCTACTGGTATTGAAGCAATAAAAGGAGTTATCTCTTTAATAAATGCCTTTTCGTCTTTAAACCATTCTTTTAATATTTTCAGGTATCTTTTCTTTTCAATATCTAGGTCATTTACATAACCTTCTTTTAATTTTAATTTTCGTGCATTAATAATCAATTCAAGGCTAATCTTTTCAGGTTCATTTAACAACCCTTTTTCAAATAATTCACTTGTGTTAATTTCAGTTAATAATTCATTTGTAGTCTTTAATAATGATTCTATCAAAGTATTTTTAGTATGTACACTAACACTTAAACGTCCGCTATACTTATTTTCCACAAGCCCCCCTTTAATGTAAGGTAAACGACTTTCAAAATGAGATTTTAAATTACTGAAAAAACTAAGTTCAAAAGGAAAAATTTTTAACCATTTCTCATAAGTTGAGATTAAAATATTTAAACTAGTACTTTTTTCTGGCACATTTAACTGAAAATTTTCAATAAAATGTTGAATTTTATTTTTACGTTGTTCTGTAATTTCAACATTCCCTTTTAACAAATCAGAAACATAAAAAAGGTAATCACCTAAAAATAAAGGTTCTCCACATCCATTTGGATTTTGCCCAAAACTGTCAACTGTATACTGGATATAATCAGTAATATCTCTAAAATAATTTTCCGTTTTGTGATTATTAGTTATGTGTTGATTTGTATAAATTATCTTATCCGATACTAATTCAGGCACGTCTAAAAAAGAAGTTCTGTTAAATTCTTTTAATTTAACTAATTCGCTATGAGCTTCACAACAGAAAGGAAAACCTCGCTTTGCTCCTGTTCCGTTAAACTTTACACTCAACCTTTCTACCAAACTATCTCTAGTGTTTATACATCCACTACAGGTAATATAATCATGCTCCCCTTTAGTTGGTATGGTCTTATAAGGAACTTCGTAAATTCCATCTATGCTTAATTCATACATAACTGGTTTGCCACATTGCATTAAAATGTCCATTTCCTTCACAAAAACAGTTTCGTGTCTTTTTATCATAATATTTTACTAAAAATTCATTATATCTTGAGAATACTCTTTTTTTGTATCATCATCAAAACCATCAAAATAAGATTGAGTGGTTTGCATGTCACTATGACCTAAAGATTCCTGTATAAATTCCATTGAAGCACCTTTTCTAATTGAATTAGTCGCAAATGAATGACGCGCCCAATAAGAGCTCACATCTTCAGGTAATCCGTTTACCTTACATAAGTTTTTAACGTGCTGATTAATAAATCGAATAAAAGTTTTCACTGAAGTATGTTTTTCTAATGGTGTCATTTTTAAATCCAAAATACTAAACACATAGTTATTTTTAGAAGTATCATGGTTAGAGTATTTCTTAATGATAGCCTTACTAAATTCATTGAGGTAAATTGTTATTTTATTAGAATCTTTCTTTTTTGTGCGCTTAGTTTTTGCTCTTGTAAAATGAAATTTGTCATCTTCTAAATCTTTAAATTTTAAAAGCGCAACATCCTTTATATTCATCCCATTACACGCATACGAAAAGAACCAAAAATCTTTAGCCTTTTGCTGTTGTTCGTGCTCCGTAATTGTATTAAATAGAATCTTCAATTGATTGCTTGATAACGCTTTTTTAGTCGCACTAGAAGAAGGTATTTGATATTTTTTATATCCGAATGGATAAACCTCTTTACTTATATCTTTCTGTGCAATGGAATTGTTAAATACAGTCCTTAGACTTCTTAAATAAATCCCTACAGTTGTTGGACTCTTTTCTTTTATAGTAGTCATAAAGTACTCGTAATCTTCTAACCATTGAATTGTAACATCTCTAAAGGTTAAATTTTCGAACGTTGGCTTTAATTTATTTTCATCAATAAAAGTCTTAAATGATTTTTTACTACAGGTATAAGATGATGATGTTCCAATTCGTTCTTGCTTATCAAAATTCTTAATCGCTTCATTGTAGCAATAATCAATATTTGTTTCAGAACCTTCTTTTCTGTATAGTTTTTTTTCAAATTCTAAAAAATTAAAAGGAATAATTTTTTTTGCTGTTGCTTCTGCTTTTGATTCTAATTCATTTATTGATAACCTTAAATCTTTAAATGAAGGCTTCTGGTCAATTAAGGTTTGCTTGTATTCTTTTTCAGTTAAATCAAATATCGTAGGATATAAAACTTGCTTATTTGGGTTAGAAGTATAGACTCTTAACTTCAAAGGAAACTTACCGTTTAATTTTGCCCTTCTTTTGTCTAAATAAATTGAAATTGAATAGTTACCTTTCATATTGTTTTGTAATATGAGTCAAAGATAATGATTTGCATACCATTTGCATAGTATTTGCATAAATATTTAACAAACAAACTTATAATAAACTAACACAAAAAAGTAATAAACACCTATATTTGTTAACCTAAACAAGACAAGTATAAATTATCAACTATTAAAACAAAACACAATATTCTGACTCATAATCAGGTGGTCCAAGGTTCGAGTCCTTGTGGGACCACAAAAACCTCCGTAAAACGGAGGTTTTTTTGTTTCAACACCTACTACAACACCTACTCTTGTTCATAATTACAAATAAAATGTATTTACAGAATCCAAATATTGATTAGATTCTATAGAGTATTTTAAAAATTAAATCGAGATAAACACACTTTTTTACAATTTCTCACAGAAATACAAAATCATAAAACATTAAAACCCATTTTGTGTCAGAACTAGTGAGACAACTCTTAAAGCAGTTCCCCCCATAGTAGTTATGTCATTATTAAGGGTTTTATTTTTAAACACCTTCTTTTTCGCCTACTACACCCCCATTAACTTTACAAGAAGCAATTGAAACTACAAAAAATTATTCTGTAACAGGTTTAGTTGGTGCTAACTCAGGCATTGTTACAACAAGACCTTTTAGAAGTCTCATTACAATACCATTTCTGATGTGACAGCGTCTCAATATAAAGTAAACAGGTATCATCGTAAACACGAGATGATTGTATTGGCCAACTAAATCGACAATTAATTTCTATTTCGATTAGAGAAAATTTTTGCCTAATTTTAAAAAATCACAACAATTGTCCTTGATCCGAAAAACCTTGATCATAACTACCTCTACTATTTGAACAGTCAAGTTTATCATTATCCGAAGAACTTAAAGAAGAGATAAATGGAAAATGAATAAAGCTTACACAAAATTTAGTAATAAGATCCTACCGAGATAGTTAAATCAGAATTGTTTTAATAATATAACCAGTTTAAAATAGTCATTTCTTGAAGACCTGTAATTAGAGTTGTACAACTGGAGTATAAAATAAGTAGTTTTTTTTGAAACATTTCTTTTTATTTATCGTATAATTTATTGAACGCAGAAACAGGAAATGTCTTTAATAAAGACACTGCCATGATTGAAACAGAAAGATAAGAAACTCGTACTACTTTTTATACGCCTATTTCATTCCAGGGTTACATTAATTCCAAAAACTTTCAGGTTGCAAACTAAAAAATTAGACTAAAAGTCTTAATGGAAAATTTATGTCTATACGTCAAGTCCACCCACCCTTATTAAGCGATTAATTATTAGTTGATTAAATGAATAGTCAGATAATAGAAGTATGTAAAATTTAAAAAGAAAAAAGTTATGAAAATAATGACAGCAGAGAAATATATAGAAACAGAATTAGAAAATTTAAGACAAATTAAATTACGACCAAATAGGTTAAAACTAATCAACTTGGAGACGGTGCAATATTTAATAAATGAAGATAACAATTTACTTTCCTTAGAAGAATATAACATTGTTAGGTCTATAATTGGTAAGAGTTGTTGTTCAGTTTTGGAAAATGGAAACCATACATTTTTCCGAACAATTCATCCATTAGAAATTTGTTGTGAATATTTTGTATTCTTTAAAGATCAGGAGTCAAGGTTTGTAAGTCATATAACAGATTTATCTTATGATTCCGATATAGGGATGGTTGTTGATAATATTTTAGAGGAAGGGTTTTAAAAAATAAATTCTGAAAAAAAATGAAGGATTGAAAATTGAGAAACAACAGGGAGGAAACTATATAAAAATGTCGATAACTGGAAAGGTTTATATAATTGATGGACAGTAGAAAGATACCCAGAAGTAATCCATTCAACATTAAAATCATCAAGGAAGTCAAAACTACAACTGAGTTTAAAGGTGTGTTCACTGATAAAGGGCAAAGATTACATCCTGCACCTTTGGATATACTCAATCTATCAACAAAGGATTTTTTTACGAAAGTAAAAGAAGAGATAAGAAGTAAAATTTATGCCTTTTGTCACCTCTACAAGTCAGTAAAAAAGAGAAGTATTATTGAACAAACCTTTGTAATCTAATTCTCAAAGTTAGCATACCACACATCCAAACAGAGTTGAATATGTTATCTCAAGTATTTCATCACTATTATTCTTTATTAAGTTCTGTCGTTGTGATATGTTTATTTATAAAGTTGACTGTAACTTTCCACTGGAATAACTTTAACGCCTAGTCCGTTAGAATTTTATCAGGACACCTATTTATCACTCTTATATTTTTTCATTAGTGTTGGTCAACTAACAAAATTTTCCAAATCTGATTTCATAACTGCCATTCGAAAAATTTTATAACTCATATAATGCTCAATATATTAAGTTAACGAAAATGAACTAATTATAACTAGATCCTAAACTGTTATTGGAACGTCTCTTAGACTAACGCTTGAATACAACAATACAGAATTCTAAGTATTAATTTAGATTATAGACGAATCAATATAAAGGGTCTTTTGACCCTTTATTGTATACATAACAAAATCAGTTCATCCTATTCCAATTACTAATTTAAAATAGGTATATTTGTATTGTACCCTATGAACTAAAGTACCACTTGTAAATATTTACAAACGTTTACAAATGGAATTACACTTGATTTCATTAGGAATATTAAAAAAGAATAAACAAATACATAATGCGAGTATGTATACCAGTACACCTATTCGGTTGTTAGCTGCAATAGACAAGATGAAGAAATTAATAATTTTTCTAGGAGTATTATTCTTAATGCAGGCATGTACTTCTGAAGTAGATGTTAATGTAACAATACTAGAGAATTATTCAAATGGTACAATTAAATCTTTAAAGGTCTTTTCAAATGAGGAAGACACCATCAATTATGTCTTAAAAGAATTTTACGAAAACGGTCAATTAAAAAAAACCGGACCTATAAAAGATTCAATAGTAAATGGTTTGTGGCATTACTATTATGTCAATGGTCAATTAGAAATGACAGGTGAATACATAACGGATGACTCGCTAAATCAAGGAAACTATACTTATAGCTATAAAATGCCTGTTTATAATAGAGATGGTAGTTTAAAAGAAGAACCTAAAGGATATATATGTAGTGTTACTTGGGCAGAAATGGAAAGAGAGAATTTACATGTATGTAAGTCAGGAGAATGGAAATTTTACCATGAAAATGGACAATTAAAATACTTGATTAATTTTAATAATGGATGGTCTAATAATTATATAACAGAATATTATCCCTCGGGAACTAAGAAAACTGAGGGAAAGTCAGAAATAGGTACTAAGATTGGAGAATGGAAAGAATATTACGATAATGGTCAAGAAAAATCAATAACAAATTATTATTCAGATAGTATGAGAAGGGAAACTTTTTGGCTAAATAATGGTGAATTGACCCTATCCAAAGGCACAGGTTATATTGTAACTGTTGATACTGCAAAATATGGAGATTCTATCATTACAGAATATGTTAATTACCTTAAACATGGACGTAACTTCACTTATAGACGAACTAGTGAGGATTATTCAAAATTTCATATTTGGTACGAACACTACTATAAAGAAGGTAAAATAACAGGGGTTCAGAAAATCTATAATAATTACGGGGCTACAGATAAAGAAAGAGTTTCTAGAATCACACCATACAAAGATGGATTATGTAATGGACTAAGTGTGCGATTCTTTGATGGAGACACTGTTTCAATTAAAATGTATATAAATGGAAAAGAGGACGGTGAGCACATTAGCAGACGTATTAACACCAATAAAATTGATATAATTGAAAGATGGAAAATGGGAGTCAGACATGGAGTGAGAGAATACTATGATTATGAAGGTAGACCACAAACATATCAATTTTTCTATGAAGGTTCCCGTATTGGAGAAATTGAATTTGAAGATGGGGTGAAAATTAGTGAAAGTATTAGAGAAGGGCATGAAAAAGAATTCAATAAATTAAGAATACAAACTACACACAACAAAAAATAAACGCCATTAAAAAGGCGTTTATTAAAACGTTGTACAAAATATGAAAATGGACTTTACACCTGCTGAATACTGGAAAAACTTTAGATTAGGTACCGAATTAAGTATTTCGGGAAATTTCATATACAATGGTCTTTACAGCTTTGAACTTATGTCTCATTTCTACTATGAAGATGAAGCTTTTGAGTTTCTCTACAGTATTTCCGTTGGACTTGAACGACTTCAAAAAATTTGTATTGTACTTCTCGAACATAAGGACGGCACAAATCAAGAAGAATTTGAAGAAAGTCTTATATCTCACAATCTTGAGAACTTAAATATTCGAATAGGAAAGCATAAAAAGATAAATTTTGGTAAAAACCACAAAAAGTTACTATCTTTATTAACCAAATTTTATAAGAGTTCAAGGTATGGAATGTATCAAATGAAGAGTGTTTACAGACCAAATCAAAGTAAACTTCAACTGATAAAATTTCTGGAAGAGACACTTGATATAGAAATATCAACTGAAATACAAGGCTGTACACCTAATGATGATCGAATTAAAAAGTATGTCGGAAAAACTGTTGGGAAATTCTGTGAAGAGTATTATAAAATAGTAAAAGAAGAGTGTTCTAGATTAAGAATATTCACTTATGAAATACCTTATGACTCAAAGGCGTTTAAAATATTTATGTCTAAAAAATATGATTTTAGAGAGGAAAAGATTGTTCAAAAAGAAATTTTAAAATATTTAATACAATCTGAGTTACCAGAAAATTTCAAAGAATATATGCAAGAACACCCTCCTCTTCAACTTGAAATGCATGAAACTAATTATTACTTAAACCGCCTTATTTCATTTCATAAAGAATACAATATTAAAGGTGAGATTGAAGAACTTTATTCAGAGATTGAGGATATTAAAGAGAGATTTGAACATTTAAAACCGATTGGAAATTCAGATATTAGCTTTGATTATGAAGAGGAATAAATACTTTGCACAACACTAATTATAGTAAATACGGTTTCAGCTATAAATTGAAAGCACAGTGCATTTAACAGAGACCGTCAAATCTTTTGATTTGGCTATTAAGTAGAAAAATTTAATAACAAAATAAAAAGATTCGGCTATGTGGGTGTTCGAAATTTTCGCTACTTTTAATCCGTACTAACATACGAGTCAAATCGTTATAACAAATAAAAAATATAGGAATGGACATTTACAATCTAAATTATAAAAAGGAGCATTTGGGTTCATTAGATTCACTTTGTTCAATCGAAAAAGAGTTGATAATATTTAAAAATAAAACAGGAGTTGTCATTGACGAATATGGTACAACAAGGCTTTATTTAGATCACGTAAAGATTTTGGTGAGTCTAATTAATGCTGATAACGAATGGAAGAAAATTTTCACAAAAGCAATTGAAGAAGGTCATGGTCTCCTAGTAGAGGGTGATTAGTTAATCAAATGGAAAAAAAATAAGGATTTCAAAATAACAAGATGAGAGAAAAAACTGAAGATGCAAATGATATAATTGAATATGGACTGGACTCAATAGACCCTAATGAAAAGATTGAAATCAATTTAAAAGATTTTATTCATATCTATAAAACTTTTGAAGAATTCAATCGCTTTTTTCATCAACCTTTGCATTATCCAGAATTAAAAAATGTTGAGGAATATCTTGGTAATAAAGAAAGAGGAGCATATTCAATAATTTCAAAAATGTATTATAAAGTTCTGGATAAATATGTACAAGGTGAATTGAAAGTTAGACTTGAGGATGAAGACGGAAAATTAATTAATCCTAACTTTCCTTATTATTATAAATAACGAACATGCTATAACGATTATACATACTCCATAATTGCCCTGCGGGACACTTTCAATGTATGTATAATCGTTAGCTTAATTATGGATGCAGATAAAAGAAAATATTTAGAGCTAAAACGGAAAGAGCTACAAGATAAATTTGATAATATCGAGAAACAATCAATTCTTGATGCATTTATTTTAAACCTTAATGAACATGGAGTTCAGAATTTAAATATTCTTGATTTTGATTTACCTAAATCACAAATAATAAATGACACATGGAAGTATGATCCAGTAGTACCTATTTTTAAAACTTTCAACTATCGACTTGGTGATAGATCTACAGATGTCAAAGCTTTTATTAGAGAATGGATAGAAACGAACTCGACTCAATCCATTTTAATCAATATTAACAAAATAGTAAAAAAAGAAGACTGGCTCGAAATTAATTCGAATGAACTTCTTCTAAATCTCGACTTTCTTTTTGATGAACTTGATATAGAGCATGACATATTAGTAGATAAAGACTCCAATGGTTTTCTTAGTATCAGTGAATTTGAAGATGAAGTCAACATATACAAAGGAAAGATAAGTGATAAACAAATAAAATACTACAGCTAACAAATTCTGTATTTAATACGGAGTTCAGTAACTTAATTAAGAGTTTCGTATTCCATAGAAAGTCCGCCAAAACTTAAATTTGGTGTTTAAAATAAGAATAATTTAAAAACAAAATATTAACTTTAGTCTATGTACGTAATTGATAATTTGTCTCTTTGTAAATCCGTACTAAACTTAGGTAAACGTTAGCATTCATTAGATGGAACTAGAAAAAATAAATATATACAGTTTTGATACTAAACTTGGTCAGGTTGATTTTACTTTGACTACAGTTCCAAATCCTAGAATCAATAAATTAACCAAGTCGACTATAATTGAAACTATTGGTCATCTTATAGAAGTTATTGCATTTGACGATATAAAAAAATGGACTGAAGACACAAATCCAATTGAGACAACTCATGGATGGATAGTGCGTGTAATAAAAAAGAATAATCTGAAAGAAGAGATTTCTATTAAATGTACACTAACCCCAAAAGATAAAACGATTACTTCTAGCATAGATACTGGGGAGTACCTAGATTCTTTATGGATTGAAAATGAAGCCAACGTAGTAAGTATTGGAACCGAAGACGGAGAAATGATGAAATATCGTTCGGAAAAGGAAGATTGGATGCCAATAAGGTTTAAGGAAAAATTAGGCTATCAAAGTAATTCAGAATTTTCATTTACGAGTTACATTAATTTTGGATTGGAAACCAACTTACCAGAATTGTACAAGGACGAGAAAATCTATTTCCATTACTTGGTAGCAACAAACAAGCGGAAGAAAAGTCATTATAACCCTGATGAGGATGATATTTCTACATACCTTGCTGTTGATTTTACAAAGAAGGCATTAATTGAACGATTAGATTTAAAAGAAGAAATAACGAAATGCTAACAAAATTATATTTAACACGGAATTCAGTACTTAAATTGCTAATTAAGTGTTTCATTGAAAGTCCGCCAAAACTTAAATTTGGTGTCTAAAACAAGAATAATTTAAAAACAAAATATTAACTTTAGGCTATGTGCGTAATTGAGTGTTTATCTCTTTGTAAATCCGTACTAAACATAGGTAAACGTTATCCATAATAACTCAAACTAATTATAAGCATGGGCATTTTGAACAAACTTTTCGGGAAGAAAAAAAATGAACAAGAATATATTTCAAATTGGTCATTCTATTTTTCTGACGTAAACGATAAATTTAGTTCTATTGGTACAGATCTAAATCTATACAACATTGCCCCAATAACAAATCAAGTTAACGTAGGATATTTATCCATCAAAATGAAATTCCCTAGAGAAAATGGACTTTCAAGTAATGAAGAATCTGAAACATTGTGGAATATTGAAGATAAAATAATTAAGAATCTTGATTCAAGTAGTATTAAGTTCACTTTTACAGGACGATTAACTTCAAATGGTATTAGAGATATTTATTTTTACATAGACAATGCTACTTTGTTTGAACAGATTGTTCAGAAAAGCATGGGCTATTTTTCTACTTATGAACATATTATTGAACACAAAGAAGATAGAAATTGGAGTGGATACTTTGATTTTTTATATCCACTACCTAGACAATTACAACAAATTCAAAATAGGAATGTATTAGAACAACTTGAAAAAGGAGGTGATGACTTAACCAAATCTAGAGAAGTATTTCATTGGATATATTTCTATACTGAGCAAGATTTAAATAATTATGAAACTTATTGTTTAAGTAAAGGTTATAAAGTTCTTGTAAAAACAGAAACAGACGGTACGGAAGAGTATTCATATGTTCTTGAGATTTCTAGAATAGATAAAGTCGCTTATAACGAGATTGACGAATACACTTTGGAACTTTGGAAAAAAGCTAATGATTTAAACGCTCAATATGATGGTTGGGAAACATCCGTAGAAACATAAAATATGGATAACAACATATGTAGCAAACAGGGAGTTCAGTAATTTATCAAAGTTCAGAGTTATCTGAAAGTACGCCAAAACTTACCTTAGATTTACAATATTATTAATTTTGAATAAAGGAGTTGAATGGCAACCCAGCCAAAACTCTAGTTAGGACTATAAATTTTATCGGATCCATTCAACTTTTAAGCACAGAGA
>Ga0209291_1002026_pt1 | contig 17032 bp, 18 predicted proteins | sample GOMGulsemesocosm_FD_184633 | JGI IMG/M metagenome (GOLD analysis project Ga0209291, IMG submission 184633) | Methane-oxidizing microbial communities from mesocosms in the Gulf of Mexico - GOM9B Gulf of Mexico (SPAdes) (version 2) | ecosystem: Environmental > Aquatic > Marine > Cold seeps...
CTCTTTCAGAATTTGAAGTTTTAGTTTTCTGAGGAGTTATCTTATCTAAAGTAGTTACTAAATTAAAATCATTATTAATAATAGTTGAATTTACTTTAGTTACAGTAAATTTATTCTGTTTTACTGGAGTTTCTGAAACAACATTGTCATCCTTCTGACAACTTGTAATTACTAATGAAATTCCAAAGAGTAGGATTCCTAGTTTTGTAATATTCTTAAATGTTTTCTTCATAATTTAATTTAGGTTAAGTTTTTTGTTAGTTTATTAATGAGTTCACCTTCTACAAACCTAATTACTCTTTAAATATAACACTACTCATAATGAGTGTACTATACTTTTAATTGAGTAAACTAGGAAATGTAATTAGCAAACATCATATTACAACGCGAAACTAAGGTTATTATTATAAATTATAGTTCATGCTATTTGGGTATTTTGCACTCACTATTTGTAGTGATAGTTAAACCCTACAACTACAAGTTCCTGTTTACTCAATTATGTTACCCATTATTTTAAATTATTTTTTAGCTTCAATATCTCGTCACTTACTTTACTCTTCACAACCTTAGCATAATGTTCCTGTGTAACAGTAATTTTACTATGCCCCAACAACTCAGACACAACCTCCATTGACACCCCATTTAAGAGCAATACAGTAGTTGCAAAGGTTTTTCTAGCAATATGATGTGTCAGCTTTTTTTCAATCCCTACAAGCTCTGCAATCTCCTTTAAATAGGAATTGAATTTTTGATTAGAAATACTTGGTAGTACTTCATTAGAACCTGCTTTTTTGTATTTTTCTAATATCACTTCTGCTTGAGGTAATAATGGAATAGCTATTGGCTGATTAGTTTTCTTTCTAGACATGTTAATCCATAGGTTGCCATCAAACCCTATTGCTATATGTTTTGCTCTTAAACTTGACATTTCTTGATAGGCTAACCCAGTATAACAACAGAAAATAAACAGATCCTTTATTTGCTGTAATCTTATTTGAGCAAAGCTGTGTTCTTCTAGTAATTTTAATTCTTCGGATGATAAAAAGACAATAACAGTTTTAGGTCTTTTACATTTGTATAATGTAAAAGGATCTTTATCTAATACTCCTTCTGAAATAGCTATTTTAATAATTTTCCTAAACCTTTGTATCATTTTATAAATACTTGATTGAGCTAAGTTTCTTTCAGATTTTAGGTAAAACTCATAATCATTTATAAACTTCATATTTAAGTCTTTAAACTGGAAGTCATTCTTATTGTATTGATGCTTAATATATCCTTTTAGAAGCTCCATAGCTTGCCTGAATTTCCATAAAGTAGCTAATACATAATCTTTGCCAATAAGTTTCTCAACCTTGCTGTTATGGGCTTCAAATGCTTCAATTAGAGTAGTGGTTGTAGTAGTGTTAACCCCTTTGTATTGTAGGTATATGTCCTCTACATCAAATGAATCATTGTTAACTTGTAGAAATAAAAAAGCCTGACTAACAGTTTGTTTAATCAGGCTCATTTGAGTGTTTGTAAATTTGGTTTCCTTGTTAGGTGGTTTAGCTATTTGTTGAGTGCTACTCCAGTTTTTAGGGTTAATAAATAACCCTGTAGAGAACTCTTTTCTTTTTTTAAGATAAGTAATTCTACATCTGACTGGGCATTTCCCTTGCTTATTTGTCTTAACTTTTTGAATAAGAAATAGTATTGATATTTTGCTGTCTTTCATAATGTTAGATTTTTAAAAGTGGGGCACCTGAAAATAATTAGGGTATGCCTATTAGTGTGCCTTTTAATTAGAATTTATTGGATATGTTAGAAGGATTGGAGGTGTTAATAATTTTTAGTAAAAACCTCTGTAACCCCAAGTATATAAAACAAAAAAGACCTTACATTGCTGTAAAGTCTTTGTTTGAAGGTGGTCCCACTTGGGCTAATAACCTAAAACCTCAACAAACTTCAAATAACTGCTTAATACTAGTAAAATAAGGGTATGCAAACGTAATTAATATTATTGACACCTCAAATAGATTTGGAAAACCTCATGTAATAGCATATTTTTACTACGTGTTTTACTACGTGCTAAATATATATGAAAGAACCTAAACATTTTTTTAACCTAGAATCCAAAGCCAATCAAGATGGCAAACAACTAATTTTTTTCAATCTAAATTACGGGTATAAAGAATATAATTCCGCCAATTCTTCATACAAATATATTCCGCTACGAATATCTACCAGATGGACAATTAAAAAAGAATTCTGGATTGGAAATCCTATTTATAGAGCCAATGGAGCCTATAAAAGAAAGTATGGCAAAGATATCAATACAAAACTACAAGATATAGAAGACGAAGCTTATTTACAACTCTCGTTATTCCGAAATGAACATAAATGCAACCCAGCACCTACCGAACTAAAACGCTTAGTTTTTGAAAAATTAGACCGAATTGAAAAAGTTAGTGATTCAGTAATAATTACCGAATACATTGCGAAAGAAATTGAAAGAAGAACAGCATTACCCAAAACAATGAAAGAGCATTGGGGTAAAACTACAATTAGTGGATATAAAAATCTTATGAAACATATTAAGAAGTATGAAGCACATAAAGATACTGTTCTAACTTTTCAAGAAATGACAGAAGAAATCTATTGGGATTATTTTAAGTCCATTAGTGATATAAACAAAATGGAAGCGGGGAACTACTATATTCACAACACTATTGCAAAAGAATGTAAAAATTTAAGAGTGATGTTAAATAGCGCTCTAAATGATAATATTCAATTAGGTTTTAACTTTAATAAAAGAGGGTTAAGAATAGATGAAACCGAGCGTCAATATAGTACCTATCTAAACGAAAATCAACTAAAAACAATTATCAATATTGACACGAGTCACTCTAGCCAGTTTACACAAGCTAGGAATTATATAATTATATCATCGTTTACTGGTCTTAGGATTGGTGACATGAAGTATCTAAACAGTATTGAACCAGAAAAAATTAAACACAACTCTACAACTTACAATCTATTCCATACTAAAATTAGAAAATCACAAGAGAATAAAGAAGAGCTTGTGGTTGCTATTCCAATTTTAAAACCAGTTGTAATAATTTTAAAAGAAAACGACAATAAGTTCCCTAAGTTTACAAGTGAACCAAACTTGCGAAAAGCTATTAAAAGTTTTTTAGACCATTTAGAATTTAATGATTTAGTAACTGTTAGCAAAAATTACTATTTATCAGAAAACTTAATTTCTCAACAAAAAAAGCAAAAAGACGTGTATACACCTCATGATTGCAGACGTACATTTATATCAAATCTTAGAGAAATTAATGTACATAATGACGAAATTGAACCAATCACACATCCAAAAGTAAAATATGCATCAGTTTTAGATAGTTATGACAAAAGAAACCTTGTTACTAAAGCTATTAGTTTCATCAACGCTTTAAACTCTAAAAACTCTGAACTATACAAATACTAATTCTGGAGTAATACACTAACCTATTTACGACAATTTTACCAAATGTAATAGTTACAAATAACCATACAAGAGTTGTGTGTAGTATGTTAGATTATGTACAAACTTATAAAGATGCTAATCTGCTTTCGCAGATCAGCATCGGAAAAATTGACTACATCCACGTTTAAACGAATAGCTTTGTTATATGATATCTTAATTAAATGATACTGTCTTGCTTAGTAGCGGATTCTCTCCAAAAATCGAACAAGTATATACACGATTTTCTGGAAGTAGTTGAATTTCATGAATATATAAAAGGAGTTTAGGCTCCCCACAATATTATTTTGTCAAACAATTTCAATCAAGAAATTAAACGATTGGCTTTATTGTATGATATTTTAATCGAATAAAACCAGTCTCATTAATAGTGCCATCAATCAAAAAAAGCTCCTCTACATATATCTGTAAAGGAGCTTCATTATATTAATAAAGGTATTACTTAATTTACAACCAACTTAATTGTAGCTTCTTTAACACCCGACTGTACTTTAATAAAATAAATACCCGTAGTAAACTCTTGAGTATTTAACTCAATAACGTTGGTGTTGTTATATGTCTGTTTAGCAACTTGTTTACCTAGCACGTTAAATATATTCACAGAAACTTCGTTATAATTTTCTCCCAATTGTATTTTTGATAAACCAAAACTTGGGTTAGGGTAAAGATTAAACTCACTACCAAAAGTGTTATTTTCTATACTTAACACTGGGTTAGAAAAAACCCTTGTAGTTCCTTTATTACCATCATGAAGAAAAGCTCCAATAGCAACAGTATTCCCATCATTACTTAAACTAACACTAGCTCCAGAATAATCATTAGCATCAACACCATCAATATCACTACTAACTTTATTCCATGTACCTCCAGAGTATGTGTAAATACGGGTTGTTCCTTTATCTCCATCATGTCTATAAGCTCCAATCGCAACGATATTTCCATCACCACTTAAACTTACTGAATCTCCAGACCTATCTCCAGCAACTTCTCCATCAATATCACCACCAACTTGATTCCATGTACCTCCAGAATTTGTATAAACACGGGTAGTACCTTTATTTCCATCATGCCCCAAAGCCCCAATAGCAACAGTATCCCCATCACTACTTAAGCTTACTGAAAAACCAAAACTTTCACTAGTATCAACCCCATCAATATCACTACCAACTTGATTCCATGTACCTCCAGAATTTGTATAAATGCGGGCAGTACCTTTACCTCCATCATGGTTATAAGCTCCAATCGCAACGATATTTCCATCACTACTTAAGCTTACTGAATATCCAGAGTTTTCGAGAGCATTCGTACCATCTATATCACCACCAACTTGTATCCATGTACCTCCAGAATTTGTATAAATGCGAGTGGTACCTTTTTGACCATCATGTAAATAAGCTCCAATAGCAACGGTATTACCACTACTACTCAAACTTACTGAAGTACCAGAACGTTCATTAACATCCATTCCGTCTATATCACTACCTACTTGACCCCATGTGCCTCCAGAATATGTGTAAATACGAGTAGTACCTTTTTGAGAATCATGAATACGAGCTCCGATTGCAACGGTATTCCCATCACCACTCTTACTTACTGGAAAACCAGATTGTTCACCAGCTATCTCCCCATCAATATCACTACCGACTTGTGTCCATTGGCTAAAACTTAGTATTGGTAGTATTAAAAGTAAAAAAGTAATTTTTTTCATCATATATAAATTTTGTGGCAAAAATAATCTATTTAATGCTCATTAAAAATACCCCTTTCTGGGTATATTTAGTAAAATATGTATCAATCACCCAACTGTATCAAAATAAATCTATGAACGTATATAAATGATACGTTGTAGTGTATCGGTATTAGTCTTTGATTTATTTCGATGCATAGTAATAAGTAAAATCTATTATATTTTTAATAATGATAAGTTTTCATTATATTAGATGTATGGAAAAAGCAATCATAATATCTCGTTGTTCAACAAATGAAAATCGTCAAGACGTAACTAGACAATCACAAGAACTGATTGTTAACTATGGTGGGCAGTTTAATATCGTTAAAGAATTCACCTATTACCAATCGGGAACGAAAAACGATGAGGTTAACGCTGAAATTCTGGAATACGCAATCACCAACGGTATTAAACACATTATAACTCTAGAAATCTCTCGTATATCTCGAAAAATATCATCGTTCGCCTTATTCCTAGAAAAATGCAACGATAATAAAATCAATATCGTAATAGATAATTTTAAACTACATACATTATTACCAACGGGCGAAGTTAACGCCATGGTGCAAACCATGCTAAGTATTGCTAGTACATTTGCAAGTATGGAACTAGCATTAATTAAGGAGCGTTTAAATAGTGGACGTGAAAAATATATTCGTGATGGTGGCAAACTTGGCCGCAAATCTGGAAACACCAAAGACTCTAAAAAACTACTCTCTCAACACGCTGACGTTGTTAAGTATCTTAAACAAGGACAATCCATCCGCAACACCATGAAGCTAACTAACAAATCGTCTGGCACAATTCAAAAAATAAAAAAATTAGTAGCTTAAACAGTATGTAAACAAAATGGATCGAACGAAGTTCGACCCATTTTATCTTAATTGTTCTATTCTATTTTGCAAAACTTTAATTTGTTTTTTAATCAATAGTTTTTGCAACTGCTTATTATATTCAGCTTTTTTATCTGGGTCATTCTCAACCTCTATTTGTTTTCGCTTAACAGCTATTTTATCATTCAAATCATCCATTTTAATAATTTTTAAAAATTCCCGAGCTACTTTGTTATGCACTCGATGTTATTGTGTTTATTTAGGCATTTTACAGCACTTTTTCTAAATACCCTTATTAGCGATAACGGAATCTCCATTGTGCTATTTGGTGTAAAAAAGTACCATAAAATTTCTAAAATTTTTTTGAGAGCCTATTTGACTTTCATTTAAATCGCTTCAATTAATTTGTAGTTGCAAGAAAGTTCACAACTCTAAATCTATTAACAGTACCCATAAGGGTAGCGGGGGACACCCCTAGAAATAAAATACGCAAGTACTACTTCATTCTGCTCAATAAATATATTTTTCTCTGGCAAATCTATTCGTAATCCTTTTATTAATCGCCCTAATTTCCCATAACGATTTAGTATTGAAAATGTTTTAAAATCCAGCTCTGGGAAAAACTTTTCATAACATTTATAATCTTCTTTTAAATCATAATTCATTCCTTGACTTTTGATGAATTCATTTATATTAAATTCTTTATTTACCATTTTTAATTGTTTTTATTTGACTTCCGTCTTTTGTTATATAATTTTTCCAACCCTCAAGGTCAAATATTTCAGCTTCTTTGTAACTCACACTAGAAAACCCTAATGTTGCCATTTCGACAATCTTTTTCTTTTTACCAGATTTAATATAGCAATGGATGTGGTTTTGATTATTTGCCTTTTTCTGTTCCACGCTATAATTGATTTCTATACTATCGTCACCAACATTATCGGCAATAAATTGCATGATTACATCAATGTCACTTTCCGAATAATTTGCACTCGGGTCAATCGTTAACGCATAATATATTGGCTTACGAATCCGTTGTGGCTTGAACTTGTTAAGTAGCATTCTATGAACCCTCCAAAAGCCATTGTTATCTTTTCCTAGTAAATTGTTATTCGTTACATCAACTATCTTATTGATAATTCTTCTTATGTTTCGTCTTGAAACATTGTACAGTTTACTTATTTCTGAAACTGACAGATACTCATTTTTCATCATATTCAATCGTATTATGATACACCAAACCTATTAGGGGTTTTGTTTAGTTCCCATCGTTTGGTATTGTTATTCTTATATAAATATGTCAGATTTTGTAAAAGATTCCTTTCGGACATAAAATATTTAAGTAACTATAATCACACATTGCCAGAAAGTCAAGCTTCTTTTCCGAAAATATTTTTTTAGAAAGCTGTAAGCCTTGAAAAGATTGATGTTTTAACATGAAAAAAAGATTACCGAACAAATAGCACATTGCAACTCGGGAAATAAAGGAGTATATTTGTATTCAAGTTTCTAATAATAGGATGTTTGCGCTTTTGGGGTTAACCCAATCTGAAACGAAAAGTGTTTATGCCAAGATTCAATATGCAAAAGCAGATATTGAACTCAAGGGATGTGATGAGGTTGTTAGGTATTTGCGAGAATACGTTACTTAAACTGGAGCGACTAGGAAAGATAATTGTTGATTTCCGAATTGGAAACAGAAAGCGATACTACATGAAGAATGTTTTGAACTCCCTTGAAAACCTAGGAAATAACTAGAAAATACCGTAAAAAAGGAAAAGAACCGATATGGTTCTTTTTTTTGCTCTATATCGAAAATTACTACGTTATTTACTACGTATCAAAAATAAAACCCTTGAAACAACCAGTGTTTGCAAGGGTTTTGTGAATTAAAGGTGGTCCCACTTGGGCTCGAACCAAGGACCCTCTGATTATGAGTCAGATGCTCTAACCAACTGAGCTATGGGACCGAAAACGTCTGCAAAATTACTACTTATTTACAGATACACCAAATGTTTTTATGAGATATCTTTAATTTCTTGACAAAGTTCTATTAAAGTACCATTAGTAGACTTAGGGTGTAAGAAGGCAACCAGCTTATTGTCAGCTCCTTTTTTAGGTTTTTCGTTTAAAACTACAAAACCTTCACTTTGTAATCTTTTTATTTCAACTTCTATATCGGTTACGTCAAACGCAATGTGATGCACTCCTTCTCCTTTTTTATTTAGGAATTTAGCAATGGGACTGTTTTCGTTAGTAGCTTCAAGTAGTTCTATTTTATTTTCACCTACTTGAAAAAAAGAAGTGTTTACTCCTTCACTTTCAACTGATTCTGTTTTATAGTGAGGTTTTCCGAATAATTTAGCGAATAACGCATTTGATTCTTCTAAATTCTTAACAGCGATACCTATGTGTTCAATCTTATTCATTTGCTAATTGTTGATTATATGATATAATATGCAGTAAAAATACATTAATATGCCATTTAATGATTGGATTTATTGTAAAAGAAAATGATGATTTATTTTTTATATAAATTAGAAAATTTAAACATAGCCTTAGTTATGGTTTCAGTTTATAATGAAATAGAAAGGGGAGAAGCGCGTTTTATTGTAGTAAATTCAGATATTAAGTGGTATTGTATTACTTTTGTAGTATGGAAAGTAATAGACAAAAGAAAATAGCGGGAGTTTTGCAACTTGATTTGGTAGATGTACTTCAGGGAGCAGCAAGAGAAGGAGGATTAAATGGCGTACTAATTTCTGTTTCTAAAGTAACAGTGCCTACAGATTTATCATTAGCAAAAGTATACTTAAGTATATTTCCAATAGATAAAGCTAAAGAGCTAATGACGGGTATAAAAATTAATAAAGCTGCTATAAAACATGAAATAGCACAGCGTACCAAGCACCAACTAAGGAGAATGCCAGAATTGTTTTTCTATTTAGATGATTCATTAGATTATATTGATACAATTGAAAAATCATTAAAAGGAACTGAAGATCCTATTAAAGATACAGATTTATTAGAAGATAGAGATATCATATAATTTTAGTTGAAATTTTCTCTCTACATAGCAAAACGATATCTTTTTACAAAAAGTACTAATAATGCCATAAACATTATTTCAAGAATAGCATCTTTGGGTGTTATTTTTGGTTCTATGCTGTTGTTAGTAGTTTTGTCTGGTTTTGCAGGACTAAAAACATTCACCTTATCATATTCAAGTGTCGTAGATCCAGATTTTAAAATTAGTCCGGCTTCTGGAAAACGAATTGTACTCAGTCAAGAACAATTATTAAAACTTGATAATAACACTAACATTGTTAGTTACACGAAAGTTATTCAAGAAAAAGTATTGCTTGAGTTTAACGGAAAAACTGAGTTAGCAACTTTTAAAGGAGTAGACGAACAGTATCAGCATACAATAGCTATTGATACTACTGTATCTTTAGGGAAATGGCTGGAACCTAAAACAACACAAACAGTTGTAGGAGAAATGTTGGCGTATAAGTTAGGTTTAAGTGTTTTTGATTATTCTAGTAACTTAAAACTGATAGTTCCAAAATCTGGTAAAGGACAAATTAGGAAGGAAACCTTTAAAACGGTTTTGGGATATAATGTAGGTCATTTTAATGTGAATGATGTTTATGATAAAGAATACTTATTTATTTCATTAGAAACAGCTCAGGAGTTATTAGGTTATTCTGCGAATATGATAACAGACATAGAGTTAAAAACTATGGATAGAGTTGATGAGGAAGAGTTAAGAAATGAATTGAATGCCGTTTTTGATAATACCATTACTATTAAAAACAAATCAGAGTTAAATGATGCAATTCATAAAATGTTAAATACTGAAAATATTGCAGTGTATTTAATATTTACATTGATTTTGATTATTGCTTTATTCAATGTTATTGGTTCAATTACGATGATGATTATTGAGAAAAAGAAAGATTTACTAACCTTATCGAATTTAGGAACTTCAAATAGTGAAATTAAACAAATATTCTTTCTTCAAGGGGCTTTATTAACATTTATAGGAGGTAGTATAGGTGTTGTATTAGGAGTATTGTTAGTAGGCTCGCAAGTTATTTTTGAATATATAAAAATTCCAGGCACTGATATTCCTTATCCAGTTGAATTAACTGTGACTAATGTATTAATAGTATTAGCAACAATTTTTTTCCTTGGATTAATAGCTTCAGTAATAGCTTCGTACCGTATAAGTAAAAAAATGCTAAGTGCAGCTTGATTCAAGATTAAACACAGTAAGTAAGGAATTAAAATAAATGCATAAAAAAGCAGAAACTATAAAGTTTCTGCTTTTTTACTTTTTGTAAGTTTTTTTTAAAGGATTTTAAATTGATTTGGGGTCAATTCCTTTTAAGAGATTTTGAATTATTTTTGGGGAATAATCTTGTTCCTCTCTGAGGTAAATATAGAACCTATTTCCGGTTATTTTATGTGTTTTGTTGTGAGCGACTTGTTTTTTGTTGTGAATTGAAAATGTGTAATGTATTGATAAACCGATTATTAAGTATGTGCTAGCTTTGTGACGTACTATAAATAATGGTTTTCTGTCAGTAAGTTAGTCAAACTGATAATCTTTAAATTTAACAGCAACTTCATCTAAAACATCAAATACTCCAGCTGAATCATCAGTAGTTACCATTTTAATTCTATAGTCTTTAAAATCTCTGATTCCTTTAAAATAGTTGGTATAGTGACGTCTAGTTTCAAATACACCTAATTTTTCACCTTTCCAATCCAAACTCATTTGTAAATGACGTCTTGCAGCACTTACACGTTGTTCCATAGTAGGCAATTTCATGTGTTCACCAGTATTAAAAAAGTGTTTTACCTGATTAAAAAACCAAGGGTTTCCAATAGCAGCTCTACCAATCATACAGCCATCTAAACCATAATCATCTCGCATACGCATTGCATCTTCAGGGGTAGTAACATCTCCATTTCCAAAAACAGGAATATGCATACGCTGATTGTTTTTTACCTCGGCTATCGGTGCCCAATTAGCGTCTCCTTTATATAATTGTGCTCTGGTACGACCATGAATTGAAATTGCAGCGCAACCAACATCTTGTAAACGTTCAGCAACTTCAACAATTTTGATAGAATCTTCATCCCAGCCCAAACGTGTTTTTACGGTTACGGGTAGTTTAGTATGTTTAACCATGGCTTCAGTAAGAGAAACCATTAAATCAATATCCTTTAAAATACCTGCTCCAGCTCCTTTTGAAACTACTTTTTTTACAGGGCAACCAAAGTTAATATCAATAATATCTGGTCCACTTGCTTCAACAATTTCAACAGAACGTAGCATCGACTCTAAAACAGCTCCGAAAATTTGTATACCAACCGGACGTTCTTTTTCATAAATATCCAATTTCATAGTGCTTTTAACAGCATCACGAATTAAACCTTCTGAAGAAATAAATTCAGTGTATACCACATCTGCACCCTCTTCTTTACATAAAGCTCTAAAAGGAGGGTCACTTACATCCTCCATAGGTGCAAGTAATAACGGAAAGTCTGGTAATTCTATGTCGCCTATTTTAACCACTAGTTGAAATTTTAGAATGCAAAAATACTATTTAATTCGTTATGATTTATAAATAGGAATAAGTCTCCTTTCCTCAGTGATAGAGCCTGTGCTCAACTTGATTGGGTAATTAAGGAGATGGAGTATTTTGTATATCACATTAATGCATCGAACAAAAAAAATATCTAGCCAAGCTAATGATGCCGTCACTTCGAGTGAAATTATTTGGAATGCAATGGAAAGTGATTTTGTATCGAGAAGTACCCGTTCTTTGTACTCCCTTAGGCTATTGTAGGTCGTGTTATTTTTGTTGCAAAATTCGTATTTCAGTAGCGCCCATTCCATATACTTGGTAATCCGCTTCATAAAATCTGATGTTGTCATAACGACGTAACATACTATAAATATCAGCTTTTAAAACACCATCACCCACACCATGAACGAGTACCACTTTCGGAAAACGCTTTTGAATACTGAAATCTAGTTTATGTTTTGCGGTATTTAATTGCATCGTTAAAATGTCATAATTACTCATTCCGTGTTTAGATTTTACTAATTTTTCAATATGTAAATCTACCACTAGAACAAACTCATCGGTATGTGTTTTTCCTTTGGTATGAACTTTCTTTTTTTCTACTTTACTAGCTTTAGCATCTGCAATACCGCTAAAAGTAAAGGTTTCTGTTCCTGTTTTTACCAGTTTTGATTCGTGTAATTTTAACGGAAATCCATCTTCAGTTTCAATAGTTACTTCAGGGGGATTTACGGCAATTACAATGCCATCAATGGCATCGTCTAATACAGAAACGGTATCGTTTATTTGAAATTTCATGGCTAAAAATAATTCGAATATCAAAAATAAGGTATTTATTGTAAAGTAATTATACATGTTACCATTTGAATTTACAGTAACAAAAAGTCATGATTTGTTTTTTTATACTGAAATAGAAGGTGAAAAAGGGTGTTTTATGGTGGTAAATTCAAATTGTAAATGGGATTACACTATATTTGCAGGTAGTAGCATGAGGGATAGAGGCATTGTTGAAGCTCTTTTTTGTGTCAGTTCGAGCGTAGTCGAGAACAGAACAAAAAAAGCGACTGCCGAAAGCCCGACCCGTTAGGGGCATGCCCAAAAGAAGAACAGGAAATGAAGCATATTAGAAATTTTTGCATAATTGCACATATTGATCACGGTAAAAGTACTTTAGCCGATAGATTATTGGATTATACTGGAGCAGTAACTGAAAGAGAAAAACAAAGTCAGTTATTGGATAGTATGGATTTGGAGCGTGAACGTGGTATAACCATTAAGTCGCACGCTATACAAATGGAATATACACATGAGGGACAAGAATATGTCTTAAATTTAATTGATACTCCTGGTCACGTTGATTTTTCTTATGAAGTATCACGATCTATAGCAGCCTGTGAAGGAGCTTTATTGATTGTAGATGCAGCGCAAAGTATTCAAGCGCAAACAATTTCTAATTTATATTTAGCATTAGAGAACGATTTAGAAATTATTCCGGTATTGAATAAAGTAGATTTACCAAGTGCAAATCCAGAAGAAGTAACGGATGATATTGTTGACTTATTAGGGTGTGACCCAGAAGAAGTTATTCATGCAAGTGGAAAAACAGGATTTGGAGTTGATAAAATTCTGGAAGCAGTAATCAATCGTATTCCAGCTCCAACAGGAGATCCAGAGGCACCATTACAAGCACTAATATTTGATTCTGTTTATAATTCATTTAGAGGGGTAGAGACTTACTTTAGAGTAATAAACGGTACCATCAAAAAAAGACAAGAAATTAAATTTCTTGCTACAGATAAAACTTATTTCGCTGATGAAATAGGGACTTTAAAATTAACACAGAATCCAAAGCAAGAAATTAAGGCTGGTGATGTTGGATACTTAATTACAGGGATTAAAGAGGCAAAAGAAGTAAAAGTAGGAGATACGATTACGGATGCTAAAAACCCAACAACTGAAACAATTGATGGATTTGAGGATGTAAAACCAATGGTTTTTGCAGGGATTTATCCAGTAGATACTGAAGAGTATGAAGAGTTACGTAACTCAATGGAAAAGTTGCAATTAAACGATGCGTCATTAGTATTTGCTCCAGAAAGTTCTGCGGCATTAGGATTTGGTTTTCGTTGTGGATTCTTAGGAATGTTACACATGGAAATTATCCAAGAACGTTTAGAGCGTGAGTTTAACATGACCGTTATTACTACGGTTCCCAATGTATCATACCATGCGTTTACTAAAAAATATGTTGATACTCCAATTATAGTTAATAACCCAACCGATTTACCCGATCCTTCTGGATTGGATAGAGTTGAGGAGCCATATATTAAAGCAACTATCATTACAAAATCGGACTTTGTTGGTAATGTAATGAGTTTGTGTATTGAAAAACGTGGTATCATTACCAATCAAACCTATTTAACGACAGAGCGTGTTGAGTTAACTTTCGATATGCCTTTAGCAGAAATAGTCTTTGATTTTTATGACAGATTAAAAACAGTATCTAAAGGATACGCTTCTTTTGATTATACGCCTATTGGAATGCGTGTGTCAAAATTAGTAAGAGTAGATATTTTATTAAATACTCAAGGAGTTGATGCCTTATCGGCTTTAATACATTTTGATAGTGCACATCATATTGGTAAGAAAATGTGTGAGAAATTAAAAGAATTGATTCCTCGTCAGCAATTTGACATTCCAATTCAAGCAGCAATTGGAGCAAAAATTATTGCTAGAGAAACAACTAAAGCATTGCGTAAGGATGTTACGGCAAAATGTTATGGTGGTGATATTTCTCGTAAACGTAAGTTATTAGAAAAGCAGAAAAAAGGAAAGAAGAGAATGCGTCAGGTAGGTAATGTTGAAATTCCTCAAGAAGCATTTATGGCAGTATTGAAATTAAACGACTAACTCAACAGTGAGTTTTAAGTATAAAAAAATCCGAAACATATGTTTCGGATTTTTTTATACTTAAAACGGTGTTACTATTTATATTCTTCTTTAAGAATTTTAATATCTCCAAGTAGTCTGTCGATATCTTCATCGTCGGTACCATCATACATTCCACGGATACTTTTTTTCTTATCAACTAATACAAAATTCTCGGTATGAACTAATCCATACCCGTCTTCTTTGGTAGGATCGTATTTTGCTACTAGATAAGATTTTCTAGCAAGGTTATAAATTTCTTTTTTACTACCAGTAACTAAATTCCATTTGTTGCTTAATACACCTTTTTCTATAGCATAACGTTTTAATTGGGCAACGGTATCAATTTCCGGCATTACAGTATGTGAAAGTAACTCGATGTCATTATCGAGTAAAATAGCATCTTGTACTTTTTTCATATTACTAGTCATTACAGGGCAAATTGTACCGCAAGTAGTAAAGAAAAAATCAGCTACATATATTTTGTTCTTGTAATCATCTTGAGTAATAGTCTCTCCGTTTTGGTTAGTTAACGAAAAATCAGAAATAAAGTGTTTCTTTTTAATATGTACAATTGTACTATCTACTAACTCTTGATTTACATTTTTTCCAGGAGCGAAAACAGGAAGTCTTTTAACAGGTTTTAATGCATAATAAAAAAGTGTTAATATAATTGCAGATAGAAACAGAAAGAAAATAGCAAACTTTTTGTATACTTTAAAGAAGTCAAGCATGATTTTTTATTTGGTAATGCAAAGGTATAAAAGCTTTTGGTTGTACTTTCTATTTTTTGTTAAATATCAAAAGATAAATAGTTCTCAATTTAACAAAGTATAAACTCTTCTTAATAGTCATTTCTGTTTCGCTTAAAAAGCCTATTTTAGCGCGTAAAATTTAATTATATCACATGACGTTTACTGAAATACTTATCATGGTTTCTCAATTTCTATTGAGTTTATCTTTTTTAATCATATTGCATGAATGGGGACACTATTATCCAGCAAAACTATTTAAAACTCGAGTAGAAAAATTCTATTTATTTTTTGATGCTTGGGGAAAGAAACTAGTAAGTTTCAATTATAAAGGAACAGAATATGGTATCGGTTGGTTGCCTTTAGGAGGATATGTGAAAATATCTGGAATGATTGATGAAAGTATGGATAAAGAGCAAATGAAGGAAGAGCCTAAAGAATGGGAATTCCGCTCAAAACCAGCTTGGCAACGTTTAGTAATCATGTTAGGAGGTGTTACAGTAAACTTCGTATTAGCATACTTAATATTTGTGTTTGTAGCATTTACTTGGGGAGATAAATTTTTAGCCAATGATCAAGTAAAAAACGGTATTGTAGTACCTGAGTTTATTGAAGAACAAATTGGTTTAAAATCAGGAGACAAAATTGTTTCTATTGATGGTGAAACTCCAATTAAGTTTAGTGATGTACGTTCAAACTTACTTTTCGGAAGCGAGATTGTAGTTAATAGAAATAACGAGTTAAAAACACTTCAAATACCAGAAGATTTTTTAGGAAATTTAGTTGATTCTGATGCTAAAGGAATCATTGATATTTCAAGGCCGCTTGTTATTAGGAAAATACCTGATAGTTCACACAATAAATCTATTGGTTTAAAAAAGAATGATATCATTACTGCTATAAATGGAGTAAAGTTAAACGTAATGAACTTTAGAGAGGTAATTAAAAGCTACCCAGAGAAACAAGTAACATTATCAATTACGAATGATAATAAAGAATTTAGAGATGTAACTGCAACTATAAATAAAGAAGGTTCTTTAGGGATTTTTCCTACGACACTTTCATCAGACGATTTAGAGAAGTTAGGGTACTATAAGTTCTCAGTTAAAAACTATTCGTTTGGAGAATCTTTTGCTGCCGGTGGAACTAAGTTTATTGGGAAGTTTAAAATGATGCTTAAAAATTTAAAAGCAATAGGTAACCCTAAAACAGGAGCTTATAAAGGAGTGGGAAGTTTTGTTTCAATCGCGAAAATATTTCCAACTACTTGGGATTGGCATTTCTTTTGGAATATCACTGCATTCTTATCAATTATGTTAGGAGTATTGAACTTATTACCAATTCCTGCCTTAGATGGAGGTCATGCTGTATTTGTTTTATACGAAATGATTACAGGAAAAAAACCAGGAGATAAATTTTTAGAATATGCGCAAATGGCTGGTTTTGTGATCATGATGACTCTTTTTGTGTATGCTTTTGGAAATGATATCTACCGACATTTTATAAAGTAGAAAAAAAAATGTTTTTTGTGTTGCAACAAATAGAAATTAGACATATATTTGCACCCGCTTATAGATAGCAAACACTCCTCTTTAGCTCAGTTGGTTAGAGCATCTGACTGTTAATCAGAGGGTCCAAGGTTCGAGTCCTTGAAGAGGAGCTAATAAGCAAAGGCTACG
>Ga0209291_1002027_pt1 | contig 17028 bp, 19 predicted proteins | sample GOMGulsemesocosm_FD_184633 | JGI IMG/M metagenome (GOLD analysis project Ga0209291, IMG submission 184633) | Methane-oxidizing microbial communities from mesocosms in the Gulf of Mexico - GOM9B Gulf of Mexico (SPAdes) (version 2) | ecosystem: Environmental > Aquatic > Marine > Cold seeps...
AAAAAAACCGTTTAATACCAAAGGTACTAAACGGTTTTAAAATATTCTTGATGAGATTAGATTTCTTCCTGATCTCTTAATCCTTGAATGTACTGAGCTTTTTTCATTTTAGCCCTGTTCTCGATAGAAGGTTTAGCGAAATATCTTCTTTCTCTAAGTGATTTCTTCGTTCCAGTACGATCAAATTTTCTCTTGTAGCGCTTTAAAGCTCTATCAATGTTTTCTCCGTCTTTAATTGGTATAATTAACATAAGTCTTAACCTCCTCTCTTTTAGCGTTCAGCCCGCAAAAGTAATTATTAATTAATAAATAACAATTAATAATCAATAATTATTTCACTTTACTCAATATATTCGTCTACAACAACTTTAAATAATTTAGGTCGCTGGTTTGTATTCCTTTTTATCGATTACCAGTTTTGCAATAAATGAAAATATTTTCACAAAACTGTCAATCATACTTAATTATGTAGCAGGCTTATATTCCTTTTTATCGATTACCAGTTTTGCAATAATCTCTTTTAAGATTTCTGATGTTCCTCCTCCAATTGGACCTAAACGACTATCTCTTAACAAACGTGCCATTGGATACTCTTCCATATATCCATAACCACCTAACAACTGTAAGCATTCATAAATAACCTCATCAGCCATTTTAGTAGACGCTAACTTAGACATTGTAGCCTCTTTAACCACATACTCACCGTTATTCAAACGCTGTGCTACTGAATAATTGAACTCTTTACACAACTCCATTTGAGTTGATGCATCAGCTATTTTATGACGCAACACTTGGAAACTATCTATTGTTTTCCCAAAAGCAGAACGCTCAGACATATACTGTATCGCATAATCAATTGCATATTCCGCTCTTGCATGTGAATTAATCGCCATAATTAAACGCTCTAAAGCAAAATGCTGCATAATATATGGAAATCCTTGATTCAACTCCCCCATCAAATTAGATGCAGGAATTACAACATTATCAAATGCAATTTCAGCAGTATCTGAAGCTCTCCACCCTAATTTATCCAACTTAGTAGCAGAAATACCTGGAGTATCTCTATCCATTACAAAAATACTCATTCCCCTTCCCCCTAACTCCGGAGAAGTTTTAGCAGCAACCACTAAATAATCACTATAAATACCATTAGTAATAAAAGTTTTAGAACCATTAATTACATAAGTATCATCTTTTTTAACTGCCGTTGTGCGCATTCCCGCAACATCAGATCCCCCAAAAGGCTCAGTAATACACAAACACCCTATTTTATCTCCTAAAGCACTCGGCTCAAGATACTTCTTTTTAATATCATGACTCCCTTCTTTATTCAAATGTGTCATAGCCAAGTACGCATGCGCCCACATATTAGCTGCAAAGCCACTTGAATTTATCTTTTGTAATTCTTCCAAAAGAATTACTGTATAGAACAAATCTAAACCTAACCCTCCATATTCTTCTGGAGTCGCTAAACCAAAATACCCCATATCACCAAACTTCTTCCAGATGAATCGTTCAACAGTTCCTGTCTTCTCCCATTTATCAATATGCGGAACCACTTCTTTCTTTAAAAAATCTTGAAGACTATCTCTAAAAAGCTGATGCTCCTCTGTAAAATATCTTTTATCCATAACTACTCAGGTTTATTTTCTTAGGTTTATTTTTTTTAAATTTCTTTATTTCTGGGTTTCATCTATTGTTAAATACAATTTTATCCTATCTAACTTTTCAATCGGGAAATGAGCTACATATTTTAACTCATCCAAATCCTTAAACCCTTCCCTTAACACTCTTTCATCTATTATATTAGCTGCTATATAATCAGTTATATAGACCAATGAAGACAACTCAGAGGCGGCGGCTAAATTAATGTTTATTTTTTTAATTTCAGGAATAGTTTTTATGACAAATTTCTCTCGCAATGTTCTCACGTCATTAATTGTCAATCCATACACATCTTTCAATTGCTCTAATGAAAGAAAACCTCCTAATTTATTTCTAAAATTAATAACTCTATATGCTAATTTATATTCTAATAAAGTCGCTTGGCGAATATCTTTCACCTGGGCCTTATTAATATCTTTTTGATAAAACAACGATGTCGTTTTCAACAAATCCTTCTCAACAACCCAATCTGGAAATTTAAACCTCAGGCTCAAAACATCTAATAACGAATCGGAGACCTTAGTTATTTGCTGAAATTCTTTTGAGGAGTTTACATATTTATTTTGCTCCCTAAAAGAATGCAACCGGTCAATTTCCTCTACCGACATCCCTAAAACATACCCTTTATAATCCGTTATAAAATTTGGATTATACGAATACACTTCATGCTTTTTAATTTGTTTGACCAAAACTAAACTGTCTATTTCTTTCTGAAAAGAAACTATTTTTTGTTGATCTACCTCATTTGATTCATAGCTTCCAAAATCAGCAAAAAAATAAATACCTTGTAACACTACAATAAGCACTAATAATACAAAAACCCCACTACGTTGTTGTTTTGTAAACACGAAGTGGGATCTAATATTTTTCATTTTATTCTTACTTATTTCATCGAAGTAATTTTTGCCTTATACACCTTAAGTTCCTCACGAACCTTAGGTGATAACAACACCAATCCAATAACATTAGGAAACACCATTGCAAAAATCATTGCATCAGAAAAATCGATTACAGCCCCTAAACTAATTGACGCCCCAAGAATAACAAATAATAAAAACAATACTTTATAAACAATATCCATTGTTTTTCCTTTTCCGAATAAAAACTTCCACGCTTGCAATCCATAGTATGACCACGACAACATTGTAGAAATAGCAAACAAGACTACCGCTATAGTTAACACCCATGAGAATCCCGGAATTGCTGAATCAAAAGCTTTAGTAGTTAACTCAACCCCTTGAATTCCTGTTTGTCCATACTCAAAGAACCCACCATCAATATTTGTAATTACAATAACCAATGCTGTCATTGTACAAATTACCACCGTGTCAATAAACGGCTCTAACAACGCCACAATACCTTCAGAAGCAGCATACTTCGTTTTTACAGCCGAGTGCGCAATCGCAGCCGAACCAACTCCAGCTTCATTTGAAAATGCCGCTCTTTGAAAACCGACTATCAACACCCCTAAAACTCCACCTAAAGCAGCATTAGGATTAAACGCCCCATTATAAATCATTCCGAATGCTCGTGGCACAAGATCGTAATTCATTGCGATGATGATTAACGCCGCACCTACATAAATCGCAGCCATAAACGGAACAACTTTTTCTGTGACAGAACCAATCCTTTTAATTCCACCTATAATTACAACCCCAACAATTGCAGCCATAACAATACCAAATATTAATCCGGCAGCACCGTTTTCAATTCCAAAACGCCCCACTAATTGCGCAGCAGCTTGATTTGCCTGAAACATGTTTCCTCCACCGAAAGAACCACCTACACACATAATTGCAAAAAATACAGCCAATACTTTTCCTAAGCCAGCCATACCCATTTCTGCTAATCCAGTTCTCAAATAATACATCGGACCACCATGTACAGTTCCATCCTCCATAACCTCTCTATATTTTACCCCTAATGTACATTCAGTAAATTTAGAAGCCATCCCTAAGAATCCAGCTAAAATCATCCAAAATGTAGCACCAGGACCACCAACTGCTACTGCAACCGCAACCCCTGCAATGTTCCCTAAGCCAACTGTTGCCGACAAAGCAGCTGTTAAAGCCTGAAAGTGAGAAACCTCTCCTTCAGCACTTTCAACACCTATGGTTTCAAAAACATCTCCTCCTGGAGTAGGATCACCTTCTGCTACTTCTACTACATGATGATCAATAGAATCATAATTCCCTTTTACAACTTTTATCGCTGTTCCTATCAAAGTAAAGTTCGCAAATTTAAAATATATTGTAAAAAACAATGCTCCTACAATCAACACAATCAACACTACAGGTACTGATTTATCACCGAATGGCACTCCGTAAAAAATTACACTACCCACAGCATCAGCTATAGGCCTAAAAAAAGAATCTATCTTCTGATCAATAGTTAGTGCTTTTTCTGAAGCATCCTGAGCAAAAGTTAAAAATGGTAGTATTGTAAATAATAATGAAAGAAATTTAGTCTTCATTTAATTAGTTTTAATTTATTAATTAGTAGTTAAGTTTTTTTGGTGCAGCAATATCGCTAAAAAAATACGCATTCTAAAATTTTTATTGTTAAATAGTTTTTTTTATTGTTACAAATCAAACATTTTGTTTAGTGCTGATATTTGCTCTGGTCTACCCAATACAATAAGTTTTGAATTTGCTCTTAAAATAGTCTCTGCTTCAGGGTTAATTATATATTCACGCTCTGGTGTTTTATACCCTATAATACTGCAACCAGTTTTATTCCTAAAATCCAAATCTTTTATTGTTTGTAAAACTTTTGTTGATGTTATCGCTTCTATTGCCACCTCCTCTACATTAACCTTATTCTCATCTATAATAGAAAGGTTATCCAAAAACTCAACCAAATCAGGCATTACTACTAATGATGCCATATGATCTCCTCCTATTTTATCTGGCATAATCACATTATTTGCCCCAGCAAGTTTCAATTTTTTATAGGACGATTCTTGCGACGCTCTGCTAATAATACCTATATTATTGTTTATTTGCCTTGCAGAAAGCACCACAAATAAGTTATCCGCATCATTTGGTAATGCTACAATTATACTGTGTGCTTTTTCAATTCCAGAACCCAACAGTACCTCATCTTCATTTGCATTACCATACACAAATAACACCTCATCATTATATTTTTCAATTAATTCTTTATCTTTTTCTATAACAACAAAAGGCTTGTTATAAGATGATAATTTTTGAGCTGCCTGTTTCCCATTCCTTCCATACCCACAGATAATGATATGATTTGAAAGCTTTTCAATTTTCTGTTTCATTTTTCTGTTTTTAAATTGTTCAAAAGAATTTTTATTCATGAAGTACTCTGTAATTACCGAAATTGCATTAGCTAATGTTAACACCGATGCCAAAATTAAACCAATTGTAAATAACTTAGCTCCGTCATTTAACGGACCTACCTCTCCAAAACCTACTGTTGTAATGGTTATAGTTGTCATATATAATGCATCTATCCAACTATAATCTGCTATATATCGGTAACCAAAAACACCTATTAGTAATACTCCTATTACAAATAATATTGCTATTTTAAATTTAGATTTAAAAATATTATACATACTACAAATCAAATACTGAGGTTCGTTTAGTGTACACTAGATCTTTTAGCTTTAAAAGAAATGCTGTTGTTAGATATATCGCAAAAGATATTCCCAATGTCGCAAAAGTCAGGTATATAAAAAATAATCGTACATTTTTTGCACGCATACCCAACCGATCTGCTAATCTGGAAGAAACAGCAAAACCATGTTTTTCAAAAAAGTATTTTATATCGTTTACAAAACTCATAATCAAGATGCAAATTACTACTTTTTAGGAATGATACAATAATTTATTTCCTATTTCGCAATACAAACATTTTTGACGATTACAATATTCAGTTTTCAATTCGATTAACGATTGACTATCTGCCGATGAAGATACTTTAAATTCCAGCTCTTTAAACTTCGATATTACAGTGTTTTTTTCCGGTTTAATTGATTTATAAAGCTGTAACAACTCCTCAAAGCACTCCTTTCCTACACTTTTGGCATACATAAATTTTAAAGGAATTATTGTATTCAGAATAAGTAAATCAATAAATGGCTTACTCAACACCTTTTTCCTTTTTGTTGAACATCTTCCGAATACATAATGAATATCCCAATACTCAGATGCAGAAACCGAAAATAATTCATAAATAACCAAAACTGATTTTGCAGCGATCACTTTAGAAAATAAGCTTTTTTGATTATGATATAACACTGAAAGTTGTGATAATCGTATTGTAGGAAAACTTGCCGGCCTGAGCCTAAAAAACTGAAGTTTTACTAATGATTTTTGCAATTTATATTTTTGCTTTAAATATAAATATTCTTTTCGTAAGCTTTGATAATATGAATCTTGTACAGGTTCTTCTACAAATTACCTTGACCAAACAACAAAGCCTCTAAACTTATCTGGCTAGACATTTCTTTTTTAAACACTTCAAACGAAATACCTTGAACAAGTAATTGAAACTCCGAAGCATTTATTTTTAATCCAAAACTTTTTGCTAATAACTGAAACAACAATACTTCCCAGTTATTTTTCAAATATGATAATTGACTTTGCAGCTCATTAGTTTTACGTACCAAACGCCTAATTAACAACTTCTCTTTCCAAAATGATATGGTAAATTCATCTATAGTTTGAATTTTATTCTCACAATTTATCCAATTTTTCTTCCAAAGCAAACTTTTGTAACTAGCTACTAATTTTTCATCAACTACATCTTTTAACTCCAATGTTTCTAATATATTCTGATTTGCATCAAAAATATCAACATCATTTTCCCATACCACATGTAGAATTACATTATCATATGCACTATCATTTTGATGCTGATGCACAAACCAGTCAGATGCTTTTAAATGAATTTCTACAGTCCCTACCCATTCTTGATGACAGATTACAACTCTTGAATTATAAAAATCTGGACCTGAATTAGTATTTAATTCTCCTACAGAAATCACTTGAAGGTCATTACCTTGAACTGTTTTCAGCCCTAAAGTTGTCAGTTTTTGATATTGCCAGATGTAGTGTAGAAAATCTTCTTGCATCTCCCTAAGTTACAAAATTTTAGTAAACCAAAATCACCAATAACCAAGCATGTAACTAGATTATATTCTATGTACCACTTATGCTTATTTGCTTGACTGTGTTATAACAAAATTATTACTTAAAATCTATAACTTTAAATTAAGAAAGCCTTTAATCAAAAGTAACTTAATAAACGTATGATGTATAAAAAATATTTTAACTACCAATAGCTTTCGATATTAAAACCCCGCTATGAATTGATAATGTATATAAATTAGGTATGCATTTGGATCAAAAATTGAGCTAGTACATATTGTTTTACCAAACCTTTGTTTTGTTGGTTATAAAGTTAAACCACAATACATACGTGATAATGGCTCTCATAAATTTCGTGAAAAACATGAACTACTTCAAGGTTTCACAAAAGAATTGAAAAATATAAAGGAATAAACGCAGAAGATCTCTTAATACAAGGTGCCACAATAAAAATGATTATTCAGAAATCTAAAAATTACATCTTAATTTAATCATTGCAGGATACCATAAACATAGCTTTTTATACAATAGTCTTTATCGATTCCGCGTCAAGAGAGGTGTCTTGGAACTTCCAAGACACCTCCTATTAAGGTTATTCCTTATGAGCAATAATTTAATCTATATACCCCATCTTACGCATCCAATCGTTATTAAACATTTTTCCTACATATCTACTTCCATGATCATGGAACAATACTACAACTACATCATCCTTAGTAAAATGCTCTTTTAATTGCAACAATCCTTTTATCGCAGCTCCAGCAGAATTCCCCAAAAACATCCCTTCTTCTTTTGCCAAACGCTGTGTATATACAGCTGCATCTTTATCAGTTACTTTTGTAAATCCATCAATAATATCAAAATTTACATTTTTGGGCAAGATATCTTCTCCAATACCTTCTGTTACATATGGATAAATCTCACTCTCATCAAAAATTCCCGTTTCATGGTATTTCTTGAACACTGATCCATAAGTATCAACACCCCAAACTTTCACATTAGGATTTTGTTCTTTTAAATATTTACCTACACCAGATATCGTTCCCCCTGTACCGACACCAACAACAAAGTGAGTGATTTTACCTTCAGTTTGCTTCCAAATTTCTGGACCTGTACTTTCATAATGTGCTTTAGCATTACTTGGGTTGTCATACTGATTCACATACCATGAATTTGGTGTTTCTTCAGCTAATCGTTTAGATACGGAATAATAAGAACGAGGATCGGTAGGCTCAACTGCTGTTGGGCACACTACAACCTCAGCTCCTACAGCCTCAAGAATATCCATTTTTTCTTTTGACTGTTTATCTGAAAGCACAAAAATACACTTATAACCTTTTACTATAGCTGCTAAAGCTAACCCCATTCCAGTATTACCAGAAGTCCCTTCAATAATTGTACCTCCAGGCTTCAACCGTCCATCAGCCTCTGCATCCTCTATCATTGTCAATGCCATTCTATCCTTAACTGAGTTTCCAGGGTTAAAAGTTTCATATTTAGAAAGCACCAAACAAGGTAATTCCTCAGTAATTTTATTAACCTTTATTAGAGGTGTATTCCCTATAGTTTCAAGTATGTTTTTCGCGTATTCCATTTGTTTATGTAAAAAGTAAGACTGCAAATTTAATCAACTCTTTACGTGTTTAAAAAAAATATTTGAAAAAACCTAAAAAAACAGACTAATATTAACAAATTAACTTTTAAACTGAGAAAACAGCAACATAATCGAATAATAAAAATATTATTCTCTTTTCTCTATTTTTTTTTCTAGATTTAAGATGTAATAACAACCCAAAAAAACATAATATCATGAAAAAACTACTTACAATTTTAGCCTTTTTAACAATTTCAGCAAACGCACAAGAATTCTTTACAGTACAAAATGGTGATCTTTACGGAATGATTAATGACAAAGGTGTCGAAATAATTGCACCTAAATATCATTACTTAGGAAATTTTGATGAAATGAAGTCAGGATGGGCCAAGGTTGGTTATGAGGGACTATTTGGATTTGTTGACAAATCAGGAAAAGAACTTGTTGAAGTAAAATACCAATTCATTGGTAATTACGGAGAATATTATGCTGACTGGGCACTAATTAAATACAATAGTAAATATGGTTTTATTGATAAAAGAGGTAAAGAAGTTGTTGACCCTGTTTTTGAAAAAATAAGTAAGTTTGGTGAAATTCATGATGACTGGGCTTTAGTTCAAGAAAATTCATTTTTTGGTTTTATTGACAAAACTGGAAATAAAGTATTAGATACAAAATTCGAAACTATTGAGAATTTTGATGATTATAAAAAAGGATGGGCACTTGTACTTACTGATGCAAAATATGGTTTTATAGACAGAAACGGAAATCTTATCGTACAACCTAAATATTCAGAAATAGCTCACTTTGATGACATTAAAAAAGGATGGGCAATGATAACAGTAAACGGAGAAAAATTCGGATTTATTGACCGAGATGGTAAAGAAATAATTGCACCTATTTACGATAGTGTTGAACCATTTAGAAAACAAAAAAGTAATGTAGCAAAAAACTAACATTAACACCATGCCAGTCTCTAATATTAAAATATCTTTAATATTAGAGACTTTCTTACGTAATAATCCGATAAAACAACTTATAAATGAAGAAAAACAACATCTTTACAACAGTAATACTACTATTTTTTATTTCAATCAGTTTTAGTCAGAAACATACTCTTTTATTGAAAAAATTAGAGGGCTTTGATCATAATGAAAAATATAACAGTGTTGAAAAGGAAATACTTGAAGCAAGTATATATATATTATTCCAACCTTTTAGCGTAAAAGACAAGGACAAAAATGATGCTATTAAAGCTGTTGATCGATGGTTAGTATACACTGACAGCCATACATTTCCTATAATAGGAAAACTATATAACTCAATAAAAGATAATGAGTATTTAGTATTATTATACAAAACATCTATGGTAAATTATATACTTGACCAAAAACTTAATTATGATAGAACTATTACTTGTAACATAAACCCCCCTAAAGGAAAAACATATTTAGAGCAAAATGATGTACAGGAGTTACATTACGAATCTGCTAAGATTTTTATTAATTATTTAAAAGAAAACAACGAATTAAACCAAGGTAAAAAATTCTCTAAAATTGTAGCTTCCAATGAACAAAATAATCTAAGAAAAGTATTATTTGACAATCTGCCTTAAAATTATCAAAGTTGATTTTATTATTCAAAACGTATTGCTTTTACTGGGGATATTTTTGTAATTATTTTTGACGGTATTAAAAGTAACAGAAAACACAATATAAAAGTACCTATATTTAGCCCAATAATGTGCCAAAAATTAAGATATACAGGAACTTCAGTTACATAATAATTATTTGGATCTAAAGGAAATAGCTTATAGTACTTTTGTACAAATAGTAATCCTAATCCAATTAAGTTCCCCCAAAACAACCCTATCAATACAATATAAGACGCATTATACAAAAATATTTTTCTTATAGCCCAATTATCCCCTCCCAGGGCTTTAAGTATTCCTATTAATTTTGTTTTCTCTAAAATCAACACCAGCAGCATCACACTCATGTTAATCACTGATATCAATATCATAACCCCTATTATGACATATATATTAAAATCGAAAATTTTAATCCACTCAAAAACTGTATAATATTTATCTTTTACGGTTGTTACATTTAAAAACGAATCCGTATTCTGGTATATTTCTTTACCTTTTGCTTCTATTTTAGAAAAATCTTCTAAAAAAACTTCAAACCCTCCTACTTGAGTATATTCTCCTTCAGTATTTTTATTCCACTTATTCATCCGCTGTATATGACGGATGTCAGCAATCATAATTGCTTTATCAAAATCTTGATATCCAGAATTATAAATTCCTACTATCTTAAAATTTCTCGTATTAGGCAACTTATTAGAATCTTCTTTAAAAAAATGTGTCACCACAGTTGCTCCCAAATGAAATCCCAATCTGTTTGCAAGGTATTCTGATATCAGTAATTCAGAGTTTTCTCTCTCCCCATCAACATTCGGCAGTTTTCCTTCGATTAAATACTCTTCAAAATAGCTCCAATTATAATCTGCTCCAACCCCTTTTAAATTAATTCCTTCAAAATCATTTTCTGTCCTAATAATACCTGCTTTATTAGCTACAGCTTGTACATGTTTAATTCCTAAAACTGTTGTAAATTCTGGATAAAAATCTTGATATAATGCTATTGGCTTAGCAGAAACATCCGATACATTATTATCATATTTTGAAATAATAACATGTCCATTAAAAGCAGCTACTTTCTCCTGTATTTTTTGTTGCAAACCTATTCCTGCGGCTATTGCAACAAGCATCATAATCATTCCTAAAGCAATTGCTAATATGGCAATTTTTATTATTGGAGAGGATACACTACTTTTATACTGTTTAGCAGCAATAATTCGTTTGGCTATAAAAAATTCAAAATTCAATGCGTAAATCCCTTTTAGTGAATATCAAAAATACATTTTTTATCGTTTTAGCCAGTCTTTTTTCTTTGGGAAGTTGTCAATCACAAAAAAATGAAATGAAAAGCATTACTGATGTACAAATTAGTACAGTTTCTTCTACTCCAAAAAAAGCCATTGTAGTTGGTGCTAATCAGTTAAAAAGCTACCTCCCTTTACTCAAAAATAAGCATATTGGCATAGTAGCCAATCAAACAAGTGTTATATTTAAAGGAGTTAGCCATACACATATTGTAGACTCTTTATTAAGTCATAACTTAAACATTCAAAAAGTTTTTGCTCCTGAACATGGTTTTAGAGGGAAATCAGATGCTGGAGAACATATTGCTAACAAAAAAGACTCCAAAACAGGTATTGATATTATTTCCATATACGGGAAAAATAAAAAACCATCGATTGAACAACTAAATGGTTTAGACATGATTATTTTTGATATTCAAGATGTCGGAGCACGTTTTTACACTTATATATCCTCGTTACATTATGTCATGGAAGCCTGTGCCGAAAATAATATTCCCATACTTATTTTAGACCGGCCAAATCCTAATGGACATTATATAGACGGACCCATTTTAGAATCGAAATACAAAAGTTTCGTTGGAATGCATCCAATTCCTATTGTTCACGGAATGACTATTGGAGAATATGCACAAATGATCAATGGGGAAAAATGGCTTAACAATGAAATACAATGTGATATCACAATTATAAAATGTAAAAATTACAACAAATCGTCAACCTATAGTTTACCGATAAAGCCATCGCCTAATTTACCAAATGACACCGCTATAAATCTGTATCCTAGTTTATGTTTTTTTGAAGGTACTATTATTAGTGTTGGTCGCGGTACTGAAATGCAATTTCAAGTTTATGGAGCTCCACACCTACCAAAAGATGACTTTAGTTTTACACCAAAACCTAATGAAGGTGCTAAATACCCGAAATACGAAGGAAAATCTTGTTACGGAAAAGATTTAAGAAATTCAGACAAATTAGATCTATTAAACCTGGAGTGGCTCACAAATGCTTACAAACAATCCTCTAATAAGGGAGTATTTTTTAATTCCTTTTTCACAAAACTTGCTGGAACTAAAAAACTACAACAACAAATTGAAAAAGGCTTATCTGTAAAAAACATTAAACAATCATGGAGTACTGGATTACAAAATTACAATAATATGAGAGAACAATATCTGTTATACTAACACCTCATCCACCATGATTTCTAAAGCTTTTGGGTTAATAATCTTAGGTATACTCTTAAGCCACAATCAAACTGTTTGATTCACTGATAAGGCATTTGATACAAATTGTATTGTTAGTCTTCGTTATTCAAAAGTTCTTTCCTACTAGTTTTTAGGTAAGTTGTTCGCAACATAAATGGATCAAAAATATATATTTTTGGCCCCATAACCAATAATTAACGTAAGTACAAGCAACAGAATTAGACTTCTTAAGCTAACAAAATTTCATTAATTTTTACTACTGTTAAGCAATAATCAATACATAGGACTCACTCTTTTTTATCTAACTTTTATGTCCTTTTTCATTTGTTTAACAATATTATACACTGCTGGACATATTTCAACATTGTTTAACGTAATATCTAATATGTTCTGAAATTTTCTCCTATCTGTATGAGGATACTCTTTACATGCTTTAGGGCGGGCATCATAAATCATACAATAATTATCTTCTGCTAAAAAAGTGCAAGGAGATGATTGTAATACATGAAAATCATCTTCATCTACACGCAAATACTGCGTAATAAATTGTGATTGTTTCATTTTAAGATGCTTTGAAATTCGCTCAATATCTTTATCTGTAAAAATAGGGCTTGTTGTTTTACAACAATTTCCACAAGTTAAGCAATCGGTTTTTTCAAATTCCTCTTCATGTAAATCCTGCATAATATAATCTAAATTTTTAGGCGGATGTTTTTTGAGTTTTTTAAAAAACTTTTTATTTTCGATATGTGTATCTTTGGCAAGTTTTGGAAGCTCATCTAAAAAGTCTTTCATCACGCAATATTTAAATTGAAAAACACAAAGATACTACTATGAGTGATATTTTAGGTAGCGCATTACTAGATTACTACAATGGTAACTACACGGAAGATATTATTACAGAGTCTACCATTTCTGAAGAGGATGAATTGCCATCAGCATATTTATTTAGATCTTATAATGAAATGCCTACGATAGAACAAAAAGCATTAGCCCTCTGTAAAGGAAAAGTATTAGATATTGGTTGCGGAAGTGGAAGCCATAGCTTGTATTTACAAAACGAAAAAAAACTAGCTGTAGACGCTATAGACATTTCTAAAGGAGCTTCAGAAGTTACCAAACTTAGAGGAGTTCATAATACCTTTCATAAAAATATTTTTGAAGTAAAAGAAACTTATGACACACTTTTATTACTAATGAACGGTATAGGTATCTGCGGAAAATTAGAACGTATCAATCTATTTTTACAACATTTAAAAAGTTTATTAAACAAAAAAGGACAAATATTATTGGATTCCTCTGACATCTCATATATGTTTGAACAGGATGAAGAAGGTGGGTTTTGGGTAAACCCTAATGAATATTATGGTGAAGTTGAATTTACCATGAGTTATAAGGGGAACTCCTCCGAAAAATTTGACTGGTTGTATTTAGATTATAACACTTTACAAAACGCATGTTTCGCTAACGGTTTAGCGTGTGAATTAATTCAAGAAGGTAAACATTATGATTTTCTTGCAAGACTTACAATAGTTAATAGTTAATACTACGGTATATTCATATACTTATGTGTTTGCAATGACATTTTCCATTTCGGGTTTTCATAACATAATCTACCATTTAGCGGAATCATTTTATCTTTTTTACTCCATTCTGGTTGCATAAACAACATACAATCATCATTTACTAAAGCAGCTTGCTCTTCAGCAAACTTAAAATCATTTTTATTGTATATAATTACTTTTAATTCATGTGCTGCACCATGTACTTCTTGGGTTGGTAATTTAGTTTTTTTAGGCGACAAACATATCCAATCCCAATCTCCAGATAACTTATAAGCTCCTGAAGTTTCTATATGAGTTTTTACTTTATTAGCTTTTAAAGCATCTGTAAGAGGTTTCATGTTCCACATTAATGGTTCCCCTCCTGTAACGACAATTGTATCAGAATATTTAGCGGCTTTATTTGCTATTTGTATCGTATCGGTTGGCGGGTGTAATTCAGCATCCCAGCTTTCTTTAACATCACACCAGTGACAGCCCACATCACAACCACCTATTCTTATAAAATAAGCCGCTGTTCCTTTATAAAACCCCTCTCCCTGAATAGTGTAAAACTCCTCCATTAATGGAAGCATTTCACCTTTCCCTACCAATTCTCTAATTTCTTTCTGCATAAGTTTTGCAAATGTAATCTAAAATAGAATAAACAAGAAAAATAATCCGTTTGTAAACAATTATTTAGAAAGTATTTATCAGAAGGTACCGCTATAAATAAAACTATCATAAACACTATTAACAACATATTTTATTCGAAAACACAAAAACTACATTTTAACGATTGATTTTATCGCTTTAACTAAAAAACAAGCTCGCATATCAAAATACTTAATTGATTGCGGTTAAAAAAAAATAACTTGTAGTAAATAATATTAACATAATAGTCATATGAAAAATATAATATACATTTTTATAGCACTCTTCTTTGTTCAGGCAAATGCACAAATTGGAATAGGAACAACTATTCCGGATGGATCCTCTATATTAGACATTAACTCTACAACTAAAGGAGTTTTAATGCCTCGTTTAACAAGCATTCAAAGAGATGTAATGACGACCCCTGCGAATGGGCTTGTCATTTTTAATATTAACAATAACCAATTGGAATATAACAGAGGTACGTCTGGCACACCTATATGGAGCCCTTTAACCAATGTTGTAAGTAGCGACAGTAATAATTTTATAACAAAAGGAAGTGATGGCGGAGCTTACTTAAATAATATTTTTCACGTCGGTAAATTTATAATTAGCAGTACTGGAAGTATGGTAATTACAGGAATACCTTTCACTCCTTCAAAAATCACTTTTACAGCTTATACTAATATAGAGGGCTATTCGATTGATGCAGATAATCAAGTTGGAAACAATAATAACGGTATTGCAAATTCTTTTGGAGGAATGACAGGGTATGCTATAAAAAATGGGAGTAATATTGACCAGCAATGTATTTATAACGGAGGGAGTGGAGCCTCTATTAATGACATTTCAAGATACTCCTCAGCAACTCACGCTATTGGAGTACGTTATGGAGATCAAAATGGTACTTCCTTAGGAAAAACTACAGCTATAGTTACAAGTTTGGATACAAATGGTTTTACATTAAACGTAGATAATAAAGATGATAACTTAGTTGTTATTTATCAAGCATACAAATAACCCCTCCACTCAAATTACATATTTCCAAAAGACAGCCATAAATGGCAGCCTTTTTTAAAACATTAACACTACAAATAGAAAAAATAAATAAATTTTATGGGTAACAAAAATCATTTTTAAGTAACTTAGAAGGGTTTTTTAACGATAATCAATAGCTTTTTAACTAATTTTCAGATAAATACATAATAATTACGCTAAATATTATTAATTTAACATCCCCAAACACACTCACTATGAAAAAGTTATTTTTCCTTTTCGCGCTATTATTCATTTTTAAACTTAACGCACAAGTTGGAATAGGAACAACAATTCCAGACGCTTCCTCGATATTAGACATCAGCTCTACAACAAAAGGAGTTTTAATACCTCGCTTAACAGACATTCAAAAAAATGGAATTACAAACCCTGCTAATGGACTTCTCATTTTTAATATTGACAATAATCAATTGGAATATAATAAAGGTACATCTGGGAGCCCAATATGGAGTTCTTTAACCAAAATCGTAAGTAATGATAGTAATAATTATATAACAACAGGCAGTGATGGTGGAGCTTACTTAAACAATCTTTTTCACGTCGGTAAATTTATAATCAATAGCACTGGAACAATGACAATTACAGGATTGGCTTTCACTCCATCAAAAATAACTTTTACAGCTTATGCCAATATAGAAAGCTATTTGATTGATGCAGATAATCAAATTGGAAACAACAATAATGGTATTGCAAATTCTTTTGGAGCAATGACAGGATATGCTATAAAAAATGGAAGTAATATTGATCAGCAATGTATTTCTAACGGAGGGAGTGGAAACTCTATCAATAACATTTCAAGGTACTCTTCATCAAATCACGCCATTGGAATACGCTATGGGAATCAAAATGGAGTCTCCTTAGGGAAAACTACAGCCGTAGTTACAAGTTTAAACACAAATGGTTTTACATTAAACATAGACAATAAAAGTGATGATTTAGTTGTTATTTATCAAGCATACAGATAATTTATAACTAACAATATATTTTTAAGGAGCAATAGTATTGCTCCTTTTTTATTTATCCTTATTTTTATCAAAATTATACCAATTAACATGAGTACTACAGAAGAATTCTTTAATCATATCAATAAAGGGTACACTACCAAAGGTGACTTTATCACCGTTGGAGCTGCTATATTAAATGAAGAACCCCTTACAAATGCTTTTGTAAAAATTCCTTTAAAAACACTAAATAGGCATGGTTTGATTGCAGGATCCACAGGTACTGGAAAAACAAAATCT
>Ga0209291_1002029_pt1 | contig 16999 bp, 14 predicted proteins | sample GOMGulsemesocosm_FD_184633 | JGI IMG/M metagenome (GOLD analysis project Ga0209291, IMG submission 184633) | Methane-oxidizing microbial communities from mesocosms in the Gulf of Mexico - GOM9B Gulf of Mexico (SPAdes) (version 2) | ecosystem: Environmental > Aquatic > Marine > Cold seeps...
AATTTTATACTTTAAAGTGTTAGATATTCTGTTGTATCTGACATTATTTTTATCGTTTATGAGTCTAGCGAGGCCGGATGAGTACGGAAGTTGAAATAAAATTTGTTGCTAAACCACAGGTTAAATCCCAATTAGTCGTGTTATTAGCGGACTATGTGATAATCGAGCAGGCTGTTAAGCCTTTATCTAATACTTATTTTGATACAACGACATCCCAATTTCGTCAGTTTGATTTTGGTTTGCGCACACGTAAAAGTTTAAATTTTGCTGAGCAAACCATTAAGACCGCAGGTATTGTCCGTGGTGGATTACATCAGCGTCCAGAATATAATTTACCATTACAAGGCGATTTTCCGACTTTAGGTGATTTCCCGACTGAAATTTGGCCCGAAAATACCGACGTTGATCAGTTACAAATGGATCTAGTGGATTTATTCACCACTGATTTTGAACGTACTATGTGGCATGTCAAGCTGCCGAATGAAGCGGAAATCGAAGTGGTTTTCGATCAGGGCATGGCGCGCAGTGGCGAACAAAGCTATCCGATTTGTGAAATTGAATTGGAATTAGTATGCGGCGATATTGCTGATCTATTTTCGTTAGCGCAGCAGATCACGCAACTGGGTAATGTACGTTTGGGTAATGTCAGTAAAGCTAAACGAGGTTATCAACTTGCAGGTTTATATACGCCTAAAATTAAACCGTTGGCGCTAAAAATGCCAGTATTAGAAACTGAAAACTTAGGGGATATATTTTTAACGACATTGACTCAAAGTTATGCACATTGGCAACATCATGAGCAACAGTATTTAGAAACCCAAAATATTAATGCCTTGGTTGAAGTTGTGTCTGCGGTAGCGTTGATCCAACAAACGCTACTCAGTTATGCACATATACTGCCTGAAATCGCGCTAAAGCAAACAGAATTGGTTTGGTTACAGCAGCAGTTATCGGCGGTAGGTAGTGCGTCACAGTTAAAGCAAGCGATGACCAATAATAGACAGTTTATTCGTAAGTTCCCTGAATATAAACGTATTACCAAGGAATTACAGGCATTACAACAGAGTTATATTGATTTTACGGACATTGAAACGCTATTTAATACATCAAGATACGCCAGCATTATGTTATCCGTTAGCCAGTTACTGAACCAAGGTTTAAGCAGCGTAAAGCTTGATAGTGCCAATGTTCTTGCGTTTGCTAATACGCATTTAGAAGCCAGTTGGCAGAGCGTACTGGACTCGTCATTGTCTGCGCCACAACTCGATGCCGATGCGTACTTACTATTACATGCGAAATTGAAGCAAAATTTATTAATCGGACATTGTTTTAGCCACCATTATTCAACAGAGAAGCGTGATAAATTCCGCTTACCTTGGCAGGATATATTACAGGGTATTGATGATTTAGCGGTATTGCAGATACTCATGGGGGTTGCAAAACAACAGCCGGAAGCAATTGCTAAACAAATCGAAAAGGTGTTAGTGCGTAAACAATGTTCGTTATTGGATGCATTAGAGCAAACTCGCCATCAAGCATTAACGATGCGGCCGTATTGGTTGGAAGGATAAAAATATACAATCAGTGGCTGCCAATATCACTGATTGTTACTCATTTGTTCGCTATATAATCGTGCTATTAATTTGAAAATCTGACAAGATCTTCAATGACTAATTTCTTAATTTCTAACTGTTGCTCTGGTTGTAAACCATATTTTTCAGCCAGCTCGATATAGTCTTGGTTATTTAAAGATACGGTTAAACGAGGCCTTTTTGGTCGTTTATTAATAGTTAAACCGAGAATATCCCGGATCTGTTCTGACGGGCTTAAATTATTATCTAATGCTGCTTTCCGGATCTTGTATTGGATTTTTTCATCCATATCGAATGCGACTTGCACTGCTTTCATCGCTTTTTGTGATGATTGCCATCTTTCCGGTAATTCACGTGATTTAACCATCTTCAATCTGCCTTGTACTGTGTTTATGCTATTGGCCAGTATCCTGTAATACTGTCATTACCAAGCTGTACGGTCAAGTACACGTCAGTGTCGCCGTTATTAAGTACCATTATATCGATTAACTTACTTTCTTTGGCATCATGTAAATGATAAAACTCAAATTGCTGACCTGGGTTTTCATCGGCATATTGTGAAGGTGCTGCTGTTCTGAAGTCTGTTCTATGGTGATAACCAACGGTGGCGATATCTTGCTGGTAATAACGGTCAGCGTGCCAGTCTCCTAACGATACCGGTTGTTCAGTACTTAACTCGGTAAAGCCTTCTTCGAATACGTCACTAAATAATTCTAAATCAAATAATTGTGAGACTTCTTCGCGAGTAAGCTCTAAGCTTAACTGGAAATTGTTCTGGTCGTAGCCAGGTAATGATAACCAAACATAGGTTTGTTGCTCGCCTTGTAGCTTAAAGCGCGGGTAATGTTGGTGCTCAAATTCAAGTGTCTCAATTGCAATAACTTCAAATTTTTGTCGGCGTACTTCAGTCGGTAAAGTAAAGCTGTCACTAAACTCGATGATATCACCAATAATTAACTTACTGACGTGGTTGAGTTCGCGGGCTGGGCTTTCTGGTGCAGATTTTTTAAATAAATTTTTGAAGAAACTCATCATGGATCCTAAAGTATTAAGCTATTGGCATATTAAGATATAGCAGAATGACAAATAGGAACAGCACGTGTTATCACGATGACTGCTCCTATTGGGGCTTATTTCACTAATCGATTAGTCGTTAAACTTAGCTATTTTGCTTGGCTTTTAAGCGATCTAGTACCGAATTAGCGTTACTTTGCTGCTGGCCAATACCCGCTTCCGCAAGTTTTGCTTTTAATGATTGGTCGCTGCCTTCAGCTTGTAGCTCATCAGCTGCAAGCATACGATCATCAAAGTCTTGCTGTTTTTGCTTAATGCGTTCTAACGAATCTTTCGCACTGAGTAGTTTTGAATTACTTGCACTAAAGTTGTCAGTGATAGCTGATGTTGCTTTTTGCACGCTATCTGTAGTCTTCACCATTGTTAATTGGCGCTGATGCTCTGCCAGTTGACGCTCACTTTTCTTGACTAAATCTTTTAGCTTTGCAGCGCTGCTCGTGAAGCTATCTAAATTTTGCTGTTGTTCGATAACTTGTTGCTCTAGCTGGGCAATCTTTTCAGCTACTTCTAATGCTAGGGCTTCGTTACCGGCATTTAATGCTTGTACAGCATAACCTTCGTGTTCAGTTAAGTTGGCTTTTACACGCTCTAGCTCACGGCCTGATTGCATTTGTTTTGCCATTACATCCGTTAAATTACGTTTAGCATTGGTTAAATGGGTTTGGGCGTCACGAATTTCTTGTTCAAAGATACGCATTGAGTTGGCATCAACGATGCCTTCACCTACTTCACGGGCGCCACCACGGATCGCGGTCATAATCTTCTTAAAAATGCTCATAAACTTCTCCTCAGAAGTAGGGGTTAAACTAAATAATCTGATAATTCAGTAATTACTTCGAGACTGTTATCACTTAATACTACGAGTTCATGCTCTACATCAGCAATAGTTGATTGTACTGATAATGCGCCGTATACCACATACATATCATCAATTTTAGCGAATGATGACAACGGCATTGGGATGTTAAGTTCTAACATCGCTTCTAGCATTTCGACACGTTTTTCTGTTTTAACTTCGTTTTCGCCCCATAGATAAGCAATACAAAGAACTTGCTCATCAGTGACAGAAACAAAAATTGGAATTTCTTCACGACCTTCAACGTCGACACGTAGTACATCAACATCACCGGGAATTGGTGTACAGTCAAATTTATAGCCTGTGTCAGACTTGTCGCCAAGATCATTAAGATAATTTGCAATATTATGTATGTTCATCTTGTTCCTTTTTTGACATATTATGTCTAAGTGAGATTAACTTTAAGCCTCTAGACATAATATGTCAAGTGGCGTGAAACTTATTTATTGTATTTTATATATTCGCGGTATCTTATTTTGTCCGATAAGTGACCGTAAAGTTCATTGTCGAGATTAAATTAATAACGCTGTGAGGAGCAAGGCAATAGAGAGGTTGATTGCCATGTCCATTGTCGCGACACCTATGTTATTTTGTAGGTCAACTTCTTTATTAATATCCACACCATTAAGAATTAATTTTTTAGCTATGATAGCGAGAATAGTAAAAGCCGTTAGCATGACCAAGCTAAACAGCATCCAAGAACCTAAGGTGGTCATGAGATTGGCGGTATCGTAATAAATATAGTTACTGGCTATCGTCACTGCTATCGCGACACCAATCAGGTAACCCCCGTGGCGCACGGCAACGGCAATATTATTGTCGGTAAAGGCTTGTTGCATGGTGGTACCAAGATTACCACGTGAATAACGCTGCTCACGGTAGCGGGTCATGAGTAACATTAGTGTTTGGGAGATCAAGAAACCGCTAAATATAGCGATAAAGGTGATGACTTCTAACCCTTCAGCCCAGATTAATGTTGAACGAATAATGATTGCGGTGGCAATTGAGGCGCAGGCATCTACAATCGCCACCGCAACATTACGCTGCGCTATTTCAGTATTTTTATCGAGTTGATTGAGCGATACTCGATCATGGATCCAACGGCCAAGTTTAATTAATACCAGTCCTGCTAAGCCGTACAGGCTCATGCCTAATATTTCGATTGGTAGGGTAGCGGCTTTTTCGCCTGTGATGGCTCCAGAAAGTACGATACCTAAGCCAAGGATGGCTCCAGCTAAACTAATACCAAAAGCAAAATTGTCCCGCTTGGCTAATTCATCGGTGGTATCTATGTTATCTAGGGCACCGGTGAAAAACCGCATTGCAGAGAGTAGGGCGAGAGCGATTATGAGGTCAACAATTAAAAATAGTAACAGATCCGACGATAAGAGCGTTTCAAAAACAGACATTAAAGGTTACCTTCTTTTACGATTTTAGCTGCCATAATTCCCCTACTAATGATAAATTTACTAGGTTAATTTATATCGGTAAGTAATAGCATGTAAGACATGGTGTGTCTATATCTCTATTCTTAATATAAATTGTTGAATTAATTGGATCACAAGCCTAATTATATGGATGTCGTTTATGAGTACTGAAGGTCAAATTGTTGATGTATTAGCGGATACTGGTCGGGTTTATTGGCAACGTTGGTGCGAGCGTAACAAGAGTGATTTAACCCTGTTGTCCGCAGAGCAGATAGCTCAAAGCCAGCGGGTTTTTTCGTTAAGTGATTTTATTGCTGAAAGTTGTATTAATAATACCGATCTATTACGTGATATTTGGCAATCAGGCTTACTCACTCAATCATCACGCACAGCGCTGGTGGAAGCGCAATTAGCCACTCAGCTTGCGGCCTGTGATTCTGAACCTGCATTACTGCGTACTATTCGTCAATTTCGCCGTTTTCATATGTGTATTATCGCGTGGCGAGAGTTATTACAAGTTGCAACGCTGAGTGAAAGTTTAACCCATACTTCTCACCTTGCTGACTGTTTAATTGAAGGTGCTCTAGAGTGGTTATATCAACTGCAATGTAAAGAGCAAGGTACACCCGTTAATCACGAGGGCATTAAGCAGCAGTTGGTCATATTAGCTATGGGTAAATTAGGCGGCGGTGAACTCAATTTCTCATCTGATATTGATCTTATTTTTACGTATCCAGAAACGGGTGAAACTGTTGGTGCGGGACGTACTGTTGTGAATCAGAAATTCTTCCAACGTTTAGGTCAACGGTTAATTGCGGCATTACATCAAGTCACCGCCGATGGTTTTGCTTACCGCGTGGATATGCGTTTGCGTCCGTTTGGTGATTCAGGCCCTTTAGTCATGAGCTTTAACGCATTTGAAGAATATTACCAAAACCAAGGCCGAGATTGGGAACGCTATGCCATGGTGAAAGCCCGTGCTTTGGGTGGTAATGCAGAAACCAGAGTCGAATTGGAAAAAATGCTACGCCCGTTTATCTATCGTCGTTATGTCGATTTTAGTGCGATTGATGCCCTGCGTAATATGAAGGCTATGATTAAAGCCGAAGTGCGTCGTAAAGGTTTGAAAGACAATATTAAGCTGGGTAGTGGTGGGATTCGTGAAGTGGAGTTCGTGGCACAAACTTTCCAACTTATTCGAGGAGGGCGAGAGCCGATATTACAAATTAAGTCGTTGTTAGCGACGCTTAAAGTCTTGCAGTCGCTGGGTGAAATATCAGCAGAAAGCTATACCGTGCTCACAGAAAGTTATTGTTGTTTACGCCAAGTAGAAAATATTCTGCAACAAATTAATGATGCGCAAACCCAAACGTTACCGCAATCAGAATTGGATCGTAGCCGTTTAATCAGCGTGTTAGGTTATGCTGACTGGGATAGCTTTTATATTTATATCAATCAAGTAATGGCGAATATTCATCGTGAGTTCAGTCAGGTGATTGGTGGCGACGACGATGATAATGAAGAATCACAACCTGCGTTAGATTTATGGCATTTAGAGCTCTCAACAGACGAAGCAATAACGTTGCTTGCAGAATATGGTTTGTTAGAACAAGATGCGCAGAATTTTGTTCGAGATTTAAATCATTTTAAAACTGATTACGAACGCAAAACAGTAGGTCCTAGGGGTCGACAAACGATTGAGAAATTATTACCTAAACTGTTATTTTCGATCTTAAAATCGGATGATCCTGTTGCTTTATTACCGCGTATTATTGCCTTGTTATGCAAAATTTTAAATCGTACTGCTTATTTAGAATTGTTAGCTGAGAATGACTTAGCATTAACACAGTTATTACGCTTGTGTGCGGCAAGTTCGATGGTGGCAAAACAGCTGTCGAGTCACCCGATCCTATTAGATGAGCTGTTGGTGCCATCGCACCTGTATCACCCAACGCCATTGCATGAATATCGTAGTGAGTTGCGCCAATTTATGCTGCGTATTCCTGAAGAAGATCACGAACAGCAATTAGAAGCGCTACGCCAATATAAACAGACTCAATTGTTACGTATTGCGGCTGCGGATATTGGTGGTGAGTTAGCTTTAATGAAGGTGAGTGACCATCTAACATGGTTGGCGGAGGCCGTGATTGATAATGTGGTCAATCTAGCTTGGCAACAATTAGAAGAGAAACATGGCGTTCCCCACAATGTGGTTGAAAGCGGTGAAAAAGGGTTTGCTGTTGTCGCCTATGGCAAGCTTGGTGGTATCGAGTTAGGTTATGGTTCGGACTTAGATCTGGTGTTTATTCATAATTGTGAAGCCGCAGGCGTGACCAACGGTGCAAAAGAGATCGATAGCCGTCAATTTTATTTACGATTAGCACAACGTATTATTCATATCTTTAGTACGCGTACTAACACTGGCATTTTGTATGACGTAGATATGCGTTTACGCCCATCGGGTAGCTCTGGAGTACTTGCTTGTCCGGTATCTCGATTCTTGGATTATCAATGTAAAGAAGCGTGGACCTGGGAGCATCAATCGTTAGTGCGTACCCGTATCGTCTATGGCGATAAGTTGATTCAAAGTCGTTTCACTGAGGTTAAACGTAGTATTATAGCCAAACCTCGTGATACCACAGAACTGAAAAAACAAGTGGTCGAAATGCGTTTGAAAATGCGTGAGCATTTGTTAAAAACCAATGCTGATCAGTTTGATATAAAGCAGTCAGAGGGCGGCATTACCGATATCGAATTCATGATGCAGTATATTGTATTGAATTATGCTGCGCAGATGCCGAAAATCCAACTCTGGCCTGATAATGTCCGTATTATTAGTCGTTGTGTATCTGAAGGACTCATTACTGAGGAGTTGGGAACTAGCTTAACCGCAAGTTATTGCCAAATGCGTGATGAAATCCATCGACTTAATTTATTAGGCAAGAAAGGTGTTGTTGCGAATAGTGAATTTGTTGTACAACGTAAAGTTGTTACTGATTACTGGCAACAGTTGTTTGCACTGTAGTTAAATAAAAAATCCTATTGATACTTATATTACAGTGTTTTATCAATAGGATTTTATTTGTTTATTTTGTTATGTAACCAATTATTTATACAAGCTCGGCTCACCTTCCGGACGCGTTTTAAAGCGACGATGCAGCCACATGTATTGTGGTACTTGCTCTAAAATAGATTTTTCACATTCTTTATTGCAGATCGTGGCATCTTTAACTTCGTCGCCCGTTGGGAAGTTCTCTAATGATGCGCGAATGGTTAACTTATAACGACCATCTGGAAAGCGACTAGAAGACGCAGGGTAGGTTTTCGTATTATTACCTGAGGCGAAAAGCGTGGTGCCAGTAATGGTGCAGGCTTTTTCAACCGCAAAAAATGGTACAAATACGCTTCGACGAGGACCATAATCATGATCCGGCGCATACCATAATGGCTCACCTTCATCGAGTACACGTAACATGCCTTTGATATCTCGGCGGTCAAGCAAACCTTTATTTGAGAGTGTGCGACCACGGCATTGTAAGTATTCCATCAATGGGTTTTTATTCGGGCGATAGATTGCATAGGTTGGTCGTAATAAACCAAAAATACGTGCCGACATTTCCAGTGATAAAAAGTGACCTCCGAGTATTAGCATACCGTTACCGTCAGCCTTTGCTTGATCTATGTGCTCCTGACCTTCGACAACCATATTCTGCTTAATACGCCAATCTGGCCAGAACCAAGCATTGGCAGTATCAACAACCGCTAAACCAGTATATTTAAAATTCTCTTTTGCTAGGACTTTAATTTCGCTGTCAGATTTTTCTGGGAAACTTAAGGCTAGATTTTGTTGTGCTATTTTTAAACGACGGGGTAATATTTTTGCAACCAAATGGCCTAAAGCACGACCAAATATACTTTGCGCCTTATTCGGTAATAAAGAAATAAGCCATAAAAAAGTAGCTGCGAACAATAATGGCCAGTGTTTAGGATGTAAAAAACTGAGTTTGAATTTCGTGTTTTCTTTGGTGACTATCGGCTTATCGGTTTTAATTTTATCTGTCATGAAAAATTCTCATTAATACGAGTTAACTCTATTTGCATTTATAAGTGATTGATAATTAAATGTTAATAGATGCATATTGAGCTGGCATATGCGATTTTAGATATAAAAAAGACGACTCTGGTGGGTCGCCTTATTATTCTGTATTACATTCTAATTTAGTATTTTGCTTTTAACCCAGCATTAACTAAATTCACATCTTCAGCGTTCAAGGTTCCAGCGGCTTGTTTTAACTGTAACATACTAATGATGTAGTTATAACGTGATCCGGATAATGATTGCTTCGATTGATATAAACCTTTAGTTGCATTTAACACGTCAATAATCGTACGTGTACCTACCCCAAAGCCTGCTTGAGTTGCTTCTAATGCACTTTCAGATGATTTAACCGTTTGCTCATAGGCCTTGATAGAACTTAACGCGGCCGTCACGTTGTTATAATAAGTTCGAATTTTGGTTTGAACTTCACGGCTTGCTTTAGTTAATTGTTCTTGGCTGGCTGTTACTTTATAAACGGCTTGTTTTTCTGTTGAAGTTACAGCGCCACCTGTGTATAGCGGCATGCTAAATTCGATGCCCACATTACCTGATGAAACGATATTTTCAGCGTCTGTTCCACTGTTATTATCATTACCATAATCCGTATATTTAGAACCGGCATTTGCGACTAAGTTCAATGACATGTTATCTGCAGAGTTCGCTAGATCGACATTACCTTCTGCAATTTGCTTAGCAATACGTTGGATCTGGATTGATAAATTTTGGTTGTTGGCAGTATCTAACCAATTATCACGCTGGCCATTTGGTGCTGTTGGGCTAAAACGCGCAGTATTCAGTGGTGAAATATTAGTATGCGTTAAACCGGTTATTTCGGTTAATGACTCGTAGCTGTTGGCGAGAGTATTTTCAGCGTTAATTACTTCTGCTACTGATAAATCGAAGCTTGATTGTGCTTCTAATACGTCAGTTTTGTCGGTTAGACCCACATTGTAACGTTGGGTCGTTTGTTCTAGTTGACGTTCTACCGCGTCTTTATTACGGTTAGAAAATTCTAAGGTATCGTTGGCTCTTAATACATTAAAGTAAGCATTCGATACGCGCAAGATAAGACTTTGCAGCTCAGCTTGAACGGCAAGTTCACTTTGCTCTGCTTGTTTAGCGGCTTGACTAACATTAATGAAATTACTTTCTTCATATAATGACTGGGTCAAACGAAGACCAACCGTACTCGTTAACGCGTTACCATTAGAGGTTGTATTAGTTCGATAATCGCTTGTCATTGTGTAACCAAGGTCAGCATTTAAACCAATTTGTGGTAAGTTTGCTGCTTCTTGTTCAGTAATTCTTTCTAGTGCTGCATCGCGATTTGCTTGCGCTTCTAAATATAGTGGATCTTTGGTCAGGGCTTGTTCAAATATTTGTTGTAAATTATCTGCACTTGCTGAGTTTGCAAAAAATGCCAGACCGCAGGCTAGAAGAATCTTATTAAACTTCATTGGTGGTTACCTTAGTGTAAATAGTTGCCGTTATGAACTCGCATAACAATAAATAATGATAACTGCTTAGTCAAACTAATAATTATCCAAATAGAGATAGCTAGATTAATCGGATGTTTTTTAATTTTATACTAGGTGTTATCTCGAAGCTCGAGTTTTAAACGTTGAATCAATGCCGATATGGTATTATTAGTATATTTACTAGGTATCGTGCCTAAACCCTAGTTGCCAACATGGTATTCACCGTAACTTGTCATTATCAGTATATTTTAGGATATGTAAATGAAAAGTCGAAAGTTAGAAATAAAATCCGAGTATGATGTTACGGATATTGAGATTATAAACAAGCAGCAGGTTTTTAACGGTTTTTTTAAAATAAACACCTATACCTTTAAACATAGGTTGTTTTCGGGTGATTGGAGTGGTGAAATTACGCGAGAAGTTTTTGAACGTGGTAACGCTGCTGCAGTCATACCTTATGATGCGGTGAGCGATGAAGTGGTATTAATAGAACAGATTCGAATCCCTGCGATTGAATCCAGCACGCAACCTTGGTTACTGGAGTTAGTGGCTGGTATGATAGATAAACAAGGTGAAGACTCTGCAGAGGTGGTTAAACGCGAAGCCGAAGAAGAAGCGGGTTTAACCGTTGGCCGTTGTGATTTTATTATGCAGTTCTTCGCCAGTCCTGGTGGCACCAGTGAGGCGATAGATCTATATGTGGGCGAGGTCGATAGCAGTACTGCTGAAGGCGTTCATGGTTTAGCGTGCGAAGGTGAAGATATTCGAGTGCACGTGGTGAGCCGAGAAACTGCTTATAATATGGTGCAAACAGGGCGAATAAATAACGCGACGACTATTATTGGTATCCAGTGGTTACAATTGAATTTTGAAACATTGCAAAAGTCTTGGCTCTAGGGCTACAATGCTTTATACCCTTTAGGCTAAGTTGTTTGAATCTCTCATGATGTTACCGGTTTCGTATCCGAAATCGTGGAAGTGTGTGCTGGACAGCAGATTTATTAAGTCCTATTAGGTATTCTTTAATAGTCTTAAGGATCTTTCAATCTGACTCGCTGATATGTGGTTACAAGTCAGTGTAGTTATTATTCGACATTACTAGGCAACAAATAACAGATAAAGGACAAGGGTTAAAGATTATTGTGGGCGCGGACATTTCTAAATTAACAGCAAAGCATAACGTCATTAATTTATTACAAGTGACGGATACTCATTTGTTTGCAACGGCTGAGAAGGATCTTCTTGGCGTTAAAACACAGCAGAGCTTTAGCCATGTTATCGATGCTATTTTGCAGAATCAACAACCGTTTGATGCTGTGCTTGCCACGGGCGATATTTCCCAAGATAACAGTATAGCTTCTTATCAATACTTTGCTCAGCATATTAAACGTTTAGATAAACCTTGTTATTGGTTACCTGGTAATCATGACAATATTCCACTCATGGCCGGTGCATTAAAATCTGAAGGTGTCCTGTCGGATAAATATAAAGTTGTTGGTGATTGGCAGATTATTTTATTAGATTCACAATTAACGGGTTCTCCGTCGGGTTATTTATCGCCTGAACAACTTGAATTACTTGACGAGCGACTGAGCTTACATCCTGATAAATATGCATTGGTGGTATTACATCACAATACTTATCCTGTGGGTTGTAAATGGTTAGATCAGCATATTTTGCGTAATCCAGAGGCGTTTTTAGCGGTGTTAGCAAAACACCCTAAAGCACGGCATGTGTTATTTGGTCATGTGCACCAGCAGTTAGACCAGACTTATGATGGTATTCACTTTATGGCGTCTCCGTCGACTTGTTTCCAATTTAAACCACATTGTGATGAATTTACTCTTGATGGGCGAGCGCCTGGCTGGCGTTATTTACAACTACACAGTGATGGTACTATTAACAGTCAGGTTTGGCGTTTGTCTAATCATGATTTTAATCCCGATCTAGAGTCTAAAGGTTACTAACAATACTGCTAGAGGTAAATGAACAAATGGCTTCCACGCTACTACTCTATTTGCACGGTTTTAATAGTTCACCAAAATCGGTTAAAGCACAGCAAATGGCAGACTATCTTGCATTGCACCACCCTGATATTACAATTGAAATACCGAATCTTTCACCTTATCCTCAAGACGCTTGGCTACAGATAGAACAACTTATTGCACGTTACCCAATGCATCAGCTTGGGGTAGTCGGCAGTTCACTCGGCGGGTATTATGCGACTAAAGTGAACCAACAATTTAATTGCCCAGCGGTGATTATTAATCCCGCCGTAAAGCCTTATGAATTGCTGGTGGACTATTTAGGGGAAAATACGAACCCTTATACCCAAGTTAAATTTAATTTAGCTGAGCAACACATTGATGAGCTACGGGCATTGGATTGTCTGGCATTAGTTCACCCAGAAACTATCTGGGCACTATTACAGACCGATGATGAAGTGTTAGACTATAACCAAGCAACAACAAAATACGAAATGGCGAGATTGACGGTAGAGCAGGGTGGCGATCATGCTTTTATTGGATTTGAACGCTATCTTAGCGATATTTTAACCTTTCTTGCATTCAAACCGATGTAACGAACAGCACAAAAGAAACTCATGACACAAGAATATAATGCGGGCTCGATTGAAGTCCTAAATGGTCTCGAACCAGTACGTCGCAGACCCGGAATGTATACTGATACTGTACGTCCTAATCACCTTGGCCAAGAAGTTATCGATAATAGTGTCGATGAAGCGTTAGCGGGTCATGCCCAGAACATTACGGTTACTTTACATGCCGACCAGTCGCTAGAAGTGAGTGATGACGGTCGTGGTATGCCAGTGGATATTCACCCAGTGGAAGGTGTAAGTGGTGTTGAACTGATTTTATCTAAGTTACATGCCGGTGGTAAATTTTCGAACGATAGCTATCAATTTTCTGGTGGTCTACACGGCGTTGGTATTTCGGTTGTAAATGCGTTGTCTAAACGTGTAGAAATTACCATTAGACGTGGTGGCCAAATTTATCAAATCGCGTTTGAGCATGGCGATAAAGTGTCTGAACTCGAAGTGATTGGCACCATTGGTATCCGTAATACCGGTACTAAAGTACATTTCTGGCCAGATGCGAGTTATTTTGATTCGGGTAATTTTTCGTCTAAGCGTTTGATGCATAACTTACGTGCGAAAGCGGTATTGTGTCCCGGTTTAAACATTAAATTTGACGATAAAGTAAATAAAGAAAAACATGTATGGTGCTTCGAAAAAGGCCTGCAAGACTATTTAATGGAATCGTTACAGGGATGGGCAACATTACCCGAAGTGCCGTTTGTCGGCAGTTTTTCTGCCAATAATGAAGCGGCTGATTGGGCGGTTATTTGGCTACCTGAAGGTGGTGAATCGGTTACCGAAAGTTATGTTAACTTGATTCCAACTGCGCTTGGCGGTACCCACGTGAATGGTTTACGCCAAGGTTTACTCGATGCCATGCGTGAGTTCTGTGAATTCCGTAACTTATTGCCACGTGGGGTGAAGTTAACGCCTGATGATATTTGGGATCGTTGCTCTTATATCTTGTCGGTTAAAATGCAAGACCCACAATTTGCCGGACAAACCAAAGAACGTTTGTCATCACGTCAGTGTGCTGCATTTGTTTCTGGTGTGGTTAAAGATTCGTTTTCATTATGGTTAAACTCAAATACCGACCTGGCTGAATTATTGGCTGATTTATGTATTAATAATGCCCAGAAGCGTTTAAAAGCCAGTAAGAAAGTGGCGCGTAAGCGCGTGACCAGTGGACCTGCATTACCGGGTAAATTAACCGATTGTTCGGGTCAAGACCCTATGCGCTCTGAACTATTCTTAGTGGAAGGTGACTCTGCTGGTGGTTCTGCGAAACAAGCCCGAGATCGTGAATTCCAAGCGGTAATGCCATTGCGTGGTAAAATCTTAAATACGTGGGAAGTCGATTCTGCGCAAGTATTGGCTTCACAAGAGGTGCATGATATTTCGGTGGCGCTGGGTATTGACCCCGACTCGGATGATATTTCTGGTTTACGCTATGGAAAAATCTGCATCTTAGCCGATGCCGATTCCGATGGTCTACACATTGCGACTCTACTATGCGCTTTGTTCTATAAACACTTTAGAGCTATGGTTGAAGCCGGGCATGCGTTTGTCGCAATGCCGCCGTTATATCGTATCGATATTGGTAAAGAAGTCTTTTATGCATTAGATGAATCCGAGAAAAATGGCATCATCGACCGTATTGAAGCCGAGAAGAAACGCGGTAAAATCAACGTACAACGCTTTAAAGGACTGGGTGAAATGAATCCGCTACAATTGCGGGAAACCACTATGGACCCTAATACTCGTCGTTTGGTCCGTTTAACGATTGATAACGCAGATGAAACACTGGCGATGATGGATATGCTGCTTGCCAAAAAACGTTCTGCGGATCGCCGTACTTGGTTAGAAGATAAAGGTGACATGCTCAGCGATAGCTAGGCCGTGATTAACATATAAGTGAATCCTTATTACGAACCACAACATGGTTGCAGTCCTTGCAGCCATGTATCCCCTACCTCTTTTTGAGAGTTATTATCATTTACACTTGTGAATCTTTTTATATTCTTATAGACTCCATTCATAATGTAAACAATTCGTATTTAGAGGTAAGGATGAAAAAGGGAATATTTGGTTTATCTGCTTTGGCATTAACAACGTCACTAATGAGCGCTACTGCTTTTGCTGGTGAAGAAGTTAATATTTATTCAAATCGCCAAGCTAATTTGCTTAATCCGATCCTTGAACAATACACTAAAGATACTGGTGTGAAGGTGAACATTGTATTTGCGAAGAAAGGACTTGCAGATAGAATGAAACGTGAAGGTCGTTTATCAAAAGCCGACTTATTACTAACAACTGATATCAGCCGTTTAGTTGAAGCTGTTGAGAGCGGTGTTACTCAGTCTGTATCAAGCGACGTATTAAAAGATAACATTCCTGCGCAATACCGTGATCCTGATGGCGAATGGTTTGCACTAACGACACGTGTACGTAATATTTATACTTCACGTGAAGCCTATGGTGACGTTGCTAACATCACTTATGAAGAACTTGCAGACCCTAAATATAAAGGTCAAATCTGTACTCGTTCAGGTAAACACCCATACAACGTAGCACTTATCTCATCGATGATCTCACATCACGGTGAAGCTGAAGCAAAAGTATGGTTAGAAGGTGTTAAAGCTAACCTTGCACGTAAACCACAAGGTAACGACCGTGCACAAGTTAAAGCGATTAAAGAAGGCGTTTGTACCGTTGCTCTTGGTAATAGCTACTACTTAGGCAAAATGTTGAAAGATCCAAAACAAGTTGCTTGGGCTGAATCTGTTAACATTAACTTCCCTAACCAAAAAAACCACGGCGCGCACGTAAACGTTTCTGGTATGGTATTAGCTAAATACGCACCGAATAAAGGTAACGCGGTTAAACTGATGGAATACCTATCTGGTGCAAAAGCACAACAAATGTATGCTGAAGTGAACATGGAGTATCCAGTTAAAGCGGGCACCAAAGCATCTGAACTAGTTTCATCTTGGGGTGAGTTCAATGCTGACTACATGCCTGTAGCAGAGATTGCAAAACATCGTAAAGCTGCACTAAGACTACTTGATGAAGTTAAATTCGACTTGTAAAATAGCGTATAGACCCTATATTACATGGGGTTAACAGTTAATGTTACGGCCTGAATAGGCTGTTAACGGACTGATTTAAAGGTTGGTATAGTTACTTAGTAACTGACCAGCCTTTTCGCGTATCTAAACAGGAGTTATTTTTCCGTTCATGAATCATAAGTTAGCCTTTTCTTGGCATTCTAGTAGTTGGTTTATTGCGATTATGTTAGCGCTACCTATTGCCGCGTTGTTTTATCAGGCAATTGGCCCCAGTGCAGATGTTTTTCAACACCTTGTAGATACAGTTCTTCTCGACTACGTTCAAAATACCTTCATCCTTGTTTTTCTCGTTTGTTTAATCAGTAGTATTATTGCCTTACCAGCTGCTTGGCTGATCGCCATGTGTAATTTTCCTGGACGTAAAATTTTACAATGGGCATTGATGTTACCGATGGCTATGCCTGCTTATATTGTGGCCTATATTTATACTGATATGTTTGATTATGCAGGTCCGGTACAAATTGCCTTACGCGCTGTGTTTGACTGGCAGAGTGCCAGTGATTATTGGTTCTTTGATATTCGAACGATACCCGGAGCTGCCACTGTATTAGCGCTGGTACTATACCCTTATCTCTATTTATTAGCGCGAACTTCATTTTTGGAGCAGTCAACTAGCCTTATCCAAGCAAGCCGTGTACTCGGCAGTTCAGCACTATCGAGCTGTATTCGTGTGTCATTACCCCTTGCGCGTCCTGCAATTGCTGTTGGTTTATCGCTGATCGCGATGGAGACTGTTGCTGATTTTGCTA
>Ga0209291_1002030_pt1 | contig 16996 bp, 15 predicted proteins | sample GOMGulsemesocosm_FD_184633 | JGI IMG/M metagenome (GOLD analysis project Ga0209291, IMG submission 184633) | Methane-oxidizing microbial communities from mesocosms in the Gulf of Mexico - GOM9B Gulf of Mexico (SPAdes) (version 2) | ecosystem: Environmental > Aquatic > Marine > Cold seeps...
TTGTACTAAAAATCATATATGCAATTCAAAGACTTAAAATTAAACAAACCAATACTAAAGGCTATTTCTGAGAAAAACTATGAAGTACCTACTCCTATTCAGGAATATACCATTCCTTTAATTTTAGCCAAAAAAGATGTTATTGCGTCTGCTCAAACTGGGACAGGTAAAACTGCAGCATTTGCTTTACCTATTTTACAACTACTGTATGACAAGCAAAATGAAGGTAAATCTGGAAAAAAAATAAGAGCATTAATAGTAAGTCCTACACGTGAACTTGCTATACAGATTAACGATAATTTTAATAAATACAGCAAGTACACTAACCTTAAGTCAGCTGTAGTATTTGGTGGAGCATCAATTGATCCTCAAAAAGAGATTCTTAAAAAAGGTATTGATATTTTAATCGCTACCCCAGGTCGTTTATTAGATTTACACAAACAAGATGTAATTAATTTAAGTTTTATAGAAACGTTGGTTTTAGATGAAGCCGATTTAATGTTAGATATGGGTTTCATTGATGATGTTCGAAAAATTGAACGTCTTTGTCCTAATAACAAGCAAATACTATTGTTCTCTGCTACTATGCCACATAAGGTAGTAGATTTAGCAAACTCGCTTTTAACCGATCCTGAAAAAGTAGAAATTTCACCAACCTCATCTACTACAAAATCTGTGAATCAGATTTTGTACTATACCCCAAAACCTCAGAAAATAGAATTGTGTTTACACCTCTTAAGAAATACCATAAAAGGAAACATTCTTATTTTCAGACGAACAAAACACGGAGTTGATAAATTAGAAAAATCCTTACTAAGAAACGATTATAAAGTTTCTTCTATTCATGGTGATAAATCTCAGAGCGAACGTCAAGAAGCGCTAAATGATTTTAAAAGAGGAAAGGTTAATATTTTAATTGCTACAGATGTTGCCTCAAGAGGTATTGACATCAAAGAGCTTGATGCTGTTATCAATTTCGACATACCAAATATTTCAGAAACCTACGTACATCGTATTGGTAGAACCGGTAGAGCTGGGAATAAAGGAACCGCTTATTCATTATGTTCCGCTGATGAAAAGAGTTATGTAATTAGTATTCAAAAACTAATTAATAAAATTATTCCTATAGAAGCTGAACACCCATACCCATTAGATCCAAAAGCAACTCCTCAAGTACACAAAAAAGCTGGTAGCAAGCATAAAAAAGGTAGAAAATCTGAAGGTTCTAAAAAGAAAAAGAAGCGTTGGTATTAACATCTTAAATGCTGCACAACAACCATATAGTAAATTTGCTTAAAATCGCTTTTTATCAAATGTTATTTATAAGGGATAAATTCCAACAAAAAAAACCACGCAATGCGTGGTTTTTACTTTCTATAAAATTACAGAATTTTTACTTCCCTAACATTCCTTTTTTCAAATCTTTGTCAGCTGGTTTTTTTCCTAACCAAATACCAAACAAAGCTTTTTTAAATTCTAAACCACTAACACTTCCTTTTTCGGCTCCATTTTTATAAACAATAGTTTTCCCGTTAGCATAAGTAATGTCAAAAACATCTTCTTTTGTTATCTCATCATTAAAACAAGCTATAAAACTAGCTCTTTCAACTGTAGTTGCTTTACCAGAAGTTGAATTTTCAAATCCATCCGTTACAGCACCTATCATTTTACTTTGAGATACCATACTACTAACAATATGCAACTTCATTGCCATTGGAGTGTCAGCATTTATAATCGTATTTGCATCCGATGACTTTGTTTGCACATACAATCCTCCTGCATATAGGTCAATCCACATTTTTTCTCTCATTCCTGCTCCGTTAAGCTCCATTTCTTCTCCAGAAAAGGTTACCTTATTTGGTAAGTTAACATCACCAACTTTAGTTTGTGCATTTGAAAAATTTGCGCAAACTATAAACGCTACTAAAAGTAATATTTTCTTCATTTCTATTTTTATTTAGTTAATAATTATCTTAATTATTGGTATTTGTTTTATTCATTGAAGCTCTTTTTAATGATAGTAATGAGGCATTTAATTCATAGCCTAACAATAAAATATTTGAGTTCAACCAAATATATAACATTAAAATTAATATGGCTCCTATAGACCCGTACAACTCATTATACTGAGCAAAATTTTCAACATATATTCCAAACAAATACGTTGTTAGCAAAAACAAAATAGTTGATAATGTAGCTCCAGGAGTGAAGTACTTTCTTGAATTTTTCTCTGGCGACCCAAAGTAATAAAACATGGCAATTACTGTATAAAACATCATTGTAAACATAATGTATTTAGGTACTTGTAGCCCAATTATATCTTCGGGTAAAACTCCAAAATCTTCTAAGTTTTGATCAATATACACCTCTACCAATGGTATTGCTATTACTGCTAAAAACAAAAACAATGCCAAGAGTAAAGCTACACAAAATGCTGTTATATATTGCTTTACATAATTCACGTTTATTTTTGTGTGATACGAATTCTGAAACCCACTAAATAGGGCATTTACCCCATTTGCCATTAAAAACATAGAAAAGACAAAAGAAGTAGATAATAAACCAACTCGTTCTTTTTCAAAAATATTCTCAATTGTAGTTTCAAAAACCGCCACAGTACTTGACGGCAAAACATCTTCTAAAAAAGGAACGACATCATGATAGTAATCAATAAACGAAACTAAAGGCAATAAATTTAACACAAAAAGTAAAAACGGAAATAAGGACATAAAAAAGCTATAGGATATTGCTCCTGCTCTTGTCGCTAACGCTCCTTTTACAATACCAATAATATACATCTCTAACACATCATATAAAGACAAACCTTGTAAACCAGGTATTTTTATACGTTTCCCAATGTTAAATATCGGATTCAGGAGATACATCCCGAATTCAATTAACTTTGATGGTTGTTTTTCTTTTTCTTCCAAAAACTTATACTGCTTTTAAACTTAAATCTAAATTATATACAGAGTGTGTTAATGCACCTGACGATATATAATCAACTCCGCAATTTGCATATTCGCGAGCGGTTTTTTCATTAATCCCTCCAGAAGATTCCGTTAAACATTTGCCTCCAATTAAAGCAACAGCCTTTTTAGTGTCTTCATAATTGAAATTATCAATTAAAATTCGATATACCCCTTCGGTTTCAAGAATCATTTCTATTTCTTGCAAATCACGCGCTTCCACTATAATTTTTAAGCCTTTATTATTTGCTGCTAAATAGGCTTTCGTTTTTTCAATTGCTTTTGTTATTCCTCCAGCAAAATCAATATGATTATCTTTAATCATTACCATATCATATAACGCAAAACGATGATTTACACCTCCGCCAATTTTTACTGCCCATTTTTCTAAAGCTCTAATCCCTGGTGTTGTTTTACGAGTATCTAAAATTTGTGTTTTGGTTCCTTCTAATAAATCAACAAATAACTTGGTTTTAGTAGCAATAGCACTCATACGCTGCATGGCGTTCAATACCAATCGCTCAGCCATTAAAATGCTTTGAGATTTCCCCTGTACATAAAAAACAATATCGCCATGTTTTACAGCACTACCATCTTCAATAAGCGTTTCTACCTGCAAATCAGCATCTACATGCCTAAATACTTCTTTTGCAAATTCAACTCCAGCTATAATACCGTTGTCCTTTACTAATAATTTTGCTTTACCAATTGCAGTATCAGGAATACAAGACAATGAAGTATGATCGCCATCACCAACATCTTCACGTATGGCGTTAACAATAATTAATTCTATTTCTGTTTTAAACTGAGCTTCTGAAATCATTTATATTGGTTTTATTCACTAACAAAAATAGAAAAAAGGTTTATTTTTGCCCCTATAATTTACGATAACATCAATGCAAATTAAACTTATTGCCATAGGAAAAACTGACGACAAGCAATTACTACAGCTTATTGAACAGTATCAAAAACGATTGAAACATTATATTAAGTTTGATCTGGACATTATTCCTGATATTAAAAACGTTAAAAATATTTCTGAAAAACAGCAGAAAGAAAAAGAAGGAGAATTAATTTTAAAAAAATTGAACAGCACAGATGTCTTGGTGTTATTGGATGAAAACGGAAAACAATTCACTTCCGTAGAATTTTCAAGTTATCTTCAAAAAAAAATGAATGCCGGAATTAAACAATTGGTATTTGTTATTGGTGGCCCTTATGGTTTTTCAGAAGCGGTATATCAAAAAGCACAAGGAAAAGTATCCTTATCTAAAATGACTTTTTCGCATCAAATGATTCGCTTATTTATTGTAGAGCAAATTTATAGAGGATTTACAATTTTAAAAAACGAACCATACCATCATCAATAAAGTTAATGTGCTTTCATAACCTCTTTACGTTTTTTCAATTGCGTTTCTAAATCCTTAAGCGTTTCTTTTACAGAAAGCTCATAATTTTTCTCATCAGACTCAGCGTATATTCTAGGTCCTGGTAAACTTAATTCTATTTTACATACCTTCCCTTTTCCTTTTGGGTCATTACGTTTTTCAATACTTACACTAGCATTAATAACCCAATCATATTTATTTTCTAATTTACTTAGTTTACCCGTAATGTATTCTGTCATAGCCTCACTTGTAGGCATATCTAAAAATTGAATATTTATTGTCATAGTAATAGCTTTAAATTTGTTTTATAAAGTTAATATTCTTTTACTTATTTATAGCTGACATTTATCATTTAGATATATAATTTTCGTTTTAACTAAGATGTACTATTTTTGACATAAAATTTCACCTCTTATGGAACTCATATTCGCTACAAACAATAAAAATAAATTACAGGAAGTTCAAGCAATGTTAACAAACATTAAACTTAAAACACTTACTGAAATTAATTGCACTGAAGACATTCCTGAAACTTCACCTACTATTTCTGGCAATGCCATCCAAAAAGTAGACTATCTTACTATAAACTACAAGGTAGACGGTTTTGCTGACGATACCGGTTTAGAAATTGAAACTTTAAACGGTGAGCCTGGAGTATATTCAGCTCGTTATGCAGGTGAGGAAAAATCTGCTGAAGCAAATATGAATTTGGTTTTAGAAAAACTAGTAAACCAACCTAACAAAAAAGCACGTTTTGTTACTGTTATTGCATTAAACCTAAATGGAAAGCAACATGTGTTTGAAGGAATTTGTAACGGACAAATCATTTCGGACAAACGTGGTGAGAAAGGCTTCGGTTATGATCCTATTTTCATACCTGATGGATTTAACAAAACCTTTGCTGAAATGACTATGGAAGAAAAAGCTAGTGTAAGCCATCGTGGAAAAGCAGTACAAAAACTTATTGAGTTCCTAAATAACTTATAGGCATCATTTCACTAAAGAGAAATAAGTTATGCCTTCAAAAGACCACAAAAAAAGATCTTTTTACAACAAAAATTCTGTTTTAAATATAAAAGCGTATATTTGCACCGAATTTAAAAAAACCATCAGAGTGGTGGTTGATGTTACAAAGGAGCTTTATTTTACACGAATGGGTTGCTCTAAGTAACATATTTGCGAACAGTAAAATAAAAGTAAATGGCAACATTTGAAGAATTAGGCCTAGGCGAAAACAGCTTAAAGGCAATTAAGGACATGGGGTTTGAAACTCCGTCTGAAGTACAAGAAAAAGCAATCCCTTTATTATTAGAAAATGAAACTGACATTGTTTCACTTGCTCAAACAGGAACAGGTAAAACAGCAGCATTTGGTTTTCCATTAGTTGAAAAAGTAGATGCAGAAAGCAGAACTACTCAAGGATTAATCTTGTCTCCAACTCGTGAATTGTGTTTACAAATCACAAACGAGTTAAAAAACTACTCAAAATACGTTAAAGGTTTAAATGTTGTTGCCGTTTATGGTGGTGCAAGTATTCAAGACCAAGCGAGAGCAATAAAAAGAGGTGCACAAATTATTGTAGCAACTCCAGGAAGAATGGGTGATATGATTCGTCGTGGAATGGTGGACATCAGAAAAATTGATGTTTGTGTTTTAGATGAAGCTGATGAAATGTTAAACATGGGATTCTATGAAGACATTACAGAAATATTATCTGACACTCCAGACGAAAAGAATACATGGTTATTCTCTGCAACAATGCCAAGAGAGGTATCAACAATTGCAAAGAAATTCATGCATGATCCAATGGAAATTACTGTTGGGACAAAAAACGCAGGAAACAAAAACGTATCTCATGAATACTACCAAGTATCAGGAAGAGATCGTTACAACGCATTAAAGCGTTTAGCTGATGCTAACCCAGGAATATTCTCAGTAGTATTCTGTAGAACAAAAAGAGACACACAAGCAGTTGCTGAAAAGTTAATTGAAGACGGATACAACGCTGCTGCAATTCACGGTGATTTAAGTCAGAGCCAACGTGATACTGTAATGAAATCATTCCGTAACAAGCAAATTCAAATGCTAGTTGCAACTGATGTTGCTGCACGTGGTATTGATGTAAATGATATTACTCATGTAGTAAACTATCAATTACCTGATGAAATTGAAACTTACACTCACCGTAGTGGTAGAACTGGTAGAGCAGGTAAATCTGGTATCTCTATAGTTATTGTTACTAAAAGTGAAATGCGTAAAATCAAATCTTTAGAACGTATTCTAAAGACTGATTTTATCAAGAAAGATATCCCTAATGGGAAAGAAATTTGTGAAGTACAATTATTCCACTTAGTGAATAATGTAAAGAACACTGAGATTAACGAAGACATTGAAGAATATTTACCTCAATTAAACGAATCTTTAGAAGAATTATCTAAGGAAGAATTAATCAAGAAATTTTTCTCTGTAGAGTTTACTCGTTTTTCTAACTATTATAAAAAATCTAGAGACATTAAATCTTCTAGCGAAGAGCGTTCTTCAAGAGAAACTGCACCAGACGGTTCAACTCGTTACTTCATCAATGTTGGTGAAAAAGACGGATATGACTGGATGCGTTTAAAGGATTTCTTAAAAGACACTTTAGAGCTTGGACGTGATGATGTATTTAAAGTAGATTGTAAAGAGAGTTTCTCTTTCTTTAATACTGACGAAGCGCATAAAGAAAAAATCATGGAATTCTTCAAAGACTATAAAGTTGATGGACGTTTTGTGAATGTTGAAATATCTAACAACACCGGAGGTGGTGGTGGAAGAGATCGTGGAGGTCGTGGAAGAGGTCGTGGAAGAAGCGACGGTGATTCTGGTGGATTCAGAGGTCGAAGCGGTGGTGGAGACAGAAGAAGAAGCAGCGGACGAAGAGACGGTGATTCTGGTGGATTCAGAGGTCGAAGCGGTGGCGGAGACAGAAGAAGCAGCAGAGATGGTGATAACGGAGAAAGAAGAGAAAGAAGAGAACGCAGCTCTAGTGATAGAGACGGTGGTGGATTCAGAGAAAGAAGAGAATCATCCTCTGATAGAGGAGACAGAAGAGACTCTGACAGAGGTGGTAGAGAAAGAAGAGAAAGCTCAAGAGACGATAGACCAAGAGCTTCTTTCCAAGGAAGACGCTCAAGAAGAGACTAACATATACTTGTTAATATTTAACTAAAAAAAGTGCCTAGGCACTTTTTTTAGTTTAAATTAGTCCCAACAATAAAAACTATTCCTTGAAAAATTTACTACTCACCATTATTTTATTCTTTTTTTGTTCAGTTTCTTTTGCGCAAAAAACACAATCAATTTCAGGAAAAGTAGTTAGTACCACTGGAGTGGGGCTTGAAAACGTACACGTTATAAACCTGAACTTAGTTACTGGAAGTATCACCAATAAAAAAGGAGAATTTAAAATAAAAGCTGTAGTTAATGATACCCTACACCTATCCTTCCTAGGCTATAAATCGATTAAAATAAAAGTCACAAACGACTGGATTAAATTTGGAAATTCTAACATTGAATTAACTGAGAGTGCATATGCATTGGAAGAAATTTTGATCAAACCACATAACCTAACAGGATACTTAGATATCGACACCAAGTACATCCCTACAAACAATTCACAACGTTATAGTATTTCTGGTTTACAAAAAGGATATGAAGTTGGTAAAAAAGGACCTGGAGGAATTAGCAAAGTATTAGGTGCTATTTTTAACCCTGCCGATTTACTCTACAACACCTTTAGCAAGAAAAGCAAACAAATGCGTAAGCTCCGTCAAATGAAAAAAGACGACGAAATACGTAAATTATTATCTCAGAAGTTTGACAGGGAATTATTGATCTCTTTCTTACAAATTGACAAGTCAGAATTAGAAGACGTATTAAGCCACTGTAATTACTCTAAAAGCTTTATTCAAACAGCTAACGACCTTCAAATATTAGACGCCATTAGTGGTTGTTTTGAGGAATATAAAGTTTTGAAAGGGAAGTAGTGAATATCTTAATCATACCATTATTACTAATATTATCTCCTATTACAGTTTTATACCTAATACTTTTTAAAACTAACAACAATAGTATCTCATTAAAAAGAAAAATTATTTTTGGGGCACTTTTTATAACAATTGGATTGATAGTTTCATTATACGCCATCATTATTGCAATGAATGGAATGGCAGAACAGAATGTTAAGTGCATGACTGGAGTAATCGTTTTTATACCTTTGGCTATTGTCGTAAACTTTATTGGTATTCCATTATTAATCTTGATTAACAATAGAAGCTAAAAAAATTATATTAATAGCTTTAAATTTTACCATTTCAAATGCCAACCAATACTAAACCAATTACCATAAATGAACTCCCGTCCCCTAAAGGAGTGTTTCTCTTAGGACATTTACCTCAGTTTAATGTTTCCAACAAACACCAAACCTTAGAACGATGGGTTGAAGAATGTGGTGATTTATTTAAAATAAACTTTGTAGGTAAAGAGTTTGTAGTATCCGCAAACGCTGAGCTAAATAAAGATATTTTAAAATTACGGCCTGAAAAATTTCGTCGCTTTTCTAAAATTAATGAAATATTGGAAGAGATGGGAATTGTTGGCGTTTTTAACGCCGAAGGAAACACCTGGAAAAGACATCGCAAACCAACATCTGAGGCTTTAAACTTAAAAAAAGTAAAAGGCTACTATCCTATTATTAGTGATAAAACAAAACAACTATTAAATAAGTGGCATACATATGCAGAAAAAGGGCATCAAATTGACATCCAAAAAGAGTTTGTACGCTACACTATCGACATTACAACTGCTGTTGCATTTGGATACCAGTTAGACACTATAAACCATAAAGAAGATGATTTTCAAAAACACTTGGAGCTAATTTTCCCAATGGTTAATGAGCGTATTACAGCTCCCATACCATTATGGCGCATCTACAAACAAAAAAAAGACAAAGCTTTAGATAAATCACTTAAAGCCATTGAACAAATAGTATATACGTTTATTCACGAAGCCAAAGAACGGTTAGCCAGCACTCCTAGACTAAAGGAAAACCCCTCAAACTTCCTTGAAGCATTATTGGTAGAACAAGAAAATGAAAATCGATTTTCTACCAAAGAAATATATGGAAATGTATTTACCATGCTTTTAGCTGGCGAAGACACTACTTCGAACTCCATTTCATGGGCGCTATATTATTTAGCGCAACACCCTGAAATTGTAAAGAAAGTACGTAACGAAGCCTGTGATATTTATCCCAATCAGCAAACACCACAAACCACTCTAGATTTAAATAAATTAAAATACACCAATGCCGTTGCACAAGAAGCAATCCGACTAAAACCCGTGACACCAAATTTATACATGCAGGCTAATGAAGCGATAACAATTAAGGATTTTCACATCCCTAAAGACACTACTATCATGCTTCAAAATAAAGTAGCGCAAACGCAAGAACATAATTTTACTTATGCTAATGATTTTATTCCTGAAAGATGGATTAAAAACTCATGTCCAATGCTTCAAAATCATACACCAGACAATATTAAAGCATTTGGTGGAGGACCTAGATTTTGTCCTGGAATGAATTTAGCAATGTATGAGATTACCATTGCAATATCTACTATTTGTAAACATTTTGACTTTAACTTAGCCGTAAACCCTGAAGATGTAAAAGAAGGGTTTGCATTTACCATGTTCCCAAAAAATTTGATTTTAAACATCAAATCTGTAAACTAATTAGTATTATTTTATTCCTAATAGATAATTTTCTTTATTTAAAATCAGCTCATCCTAACCTTCTCCTCAAAGAGAAACAACTTAAAGAAATACAAATACCTTACTAAGAATTCTCTGCATAGTAACGCTCCATAATTTTATCAATACTTTTTATAGATTTTTGCATCCACACTAAACGCTGTTCTTCAATTTCTTCTTCTGTTAAACGCCAATCAATAGTAGAATTACGTAATTTTGAAGTAAGTGATTGCAAAATAATCGCTGCGGAAACCGAGATATTTAAACTCTCCGTAAAACCTACCATAGGAATTTTTATAAACCCATCAGCTTGTTTCATTACGTTTTCACTTACCCCATCACGCTCAGAACCAAAAAACAATGCGCTTTTTTTAGTAACATCAAAATCTTCTACCAAACAAGAATCGTTATGAGGTGTGGTAGCAATAATTTGATATCCTTTTTCCCGCAAAGCTCCAATACAAGTATCCGTAGAGGAATGATATTTCAAATCCACCCACTTCTGAGCTCCCATAGCAATTTCTTTGTCTAATACATTTTTATGCTGCACTTCAATTGCATGTGCCTGCTGAATTCCAAATACATCACAACTTCTAATTACCGCACTGGTATTATGCATTTGATATACATCTTCCAGTACTACTGTAAAATGCTTGGTACGCTTGTTGAGAATATCAATAAACTTTTGACGACGTATTGGGGTTACAAACTCTTCTAAATAGGAAAACAGTGCTTTATCAACCATAAAATAAGTATATTTAACAGTACAATGTAGTCAAAAATGAAACGTCCAGACTAAAATTTTTTCTGTGAAGAAAAAAAATAATTATCTTAACACGGTAACTTCCTTATGATCAATGTATCGGAACAAAACAAACAAATGAAGAAACTACTTTTTATCGGTATATTTTTTTTAAGCTCCATACTTTGTATTGGACAAACTAGCTATTCAAAAATTGACAACACTAGTGAGAATGATTTAAAAGTAAAAGGTTTAGGTACTCGATTATCTAACAGTTATACAAAAGGAAACAATCAATTGTTTTTAAACAGTGTTATTTTAGATCGGTTTTACCCAAAAGTTATATTACACGACATTAAAAACAAAAAACTAACCAAATTCAATAAGAAATTTAAAACCAACTATACTAACAGAATTTCTTCTTTTCCGAACGAATTAATCAGTTCATTAAAAAATGGTGATTTTTATAATTTTGTGAGTTATCACTTTGATCCAGTAGATAAAACCTATCACTTAATTTTCAGATATTATTCAGAAAAATACGGCTTAGACTACCATGACTATAGAATTCTTGAACAACAAGGTAAATTAGTAGTTGATGATATTTTTGTATACTCCACGAGTCAAAAATTATCAGAAACATTAAAACTATTCTATTTAAGTGAAATACCTAAAAACTATCTTTCAGGTTTCTCTAAAAAACCAGAATACAAATATATTTTAATGCTCAAAAACTTTATAGACGCCAGTAATACTAATGATCTTAAAAAAGCATACAAACATATTACATTGCTTAACAAATCACTGAATTACAAAGATCGTTTTACTGCAATGCTTAAACTTGAATTATCACGAGAAATTAGTGACGAGGCATATTTTGAAACAATGGAAGATGTACTTAGCCATTTTACTATTGACCCAAGTACAAATTTATCTGCCATTAGGTATCATTATTTAAACAAGGACTATGAAGCTGTTTTTAAAAGCATCAACAGCATACAGAACCACACGAATGATACTTTTTTAGATTTTGAAAAAGGGAACTTGGCTTTTGCAGCCAAAAACTACGAAAGTGCAGCAATATTTTACAAAAATATGATAGAAAACTACCCAAATTTTCATTTACCCAAATTTAGCTTATTAGTGATTTATGAGGAAGATCAAGCCTTTAAAAAAGCCACACACTTGTTAGATATTATATTAAACACTTCAACCTACAAAAAGAAGACACTTACTAAGAAAGTAAAAGAACAATTACCACTATTAGCAAATAGTAGTGAATTTAAAAACTGGTGTAAGAAATAAATTTTTAGCTAGTTACTATGCTAAAAAATAAATTAATCAGTCTTGCAATAATCTAACAATAAAAAAGCCCAAACATATGTTTGGGCTTTTTTTGTTAAATGAGGTTAATAGAAATTGTTACTCTTTTACAATTTTTATTGTTCTCTGCCCTTTGTTTGAACGTACTGTTACAAAGTATAATCCATTAGTTAAGTTATTTACTGAAATAGTAGATGTGTTTTTATTTTCTTGTAGCACTCTACCGTTTATATCATAAATAGTAACTAGTTCTATGGTATTTTCACTATTAATATATAATTGCTCTTTTACTGGGTTAGGATAAACAGTAATACTAGCGTCTAATTCATATTCTGAAATTCCTAAGGCAGCACAAGCACCACCGTCTGTAATTGACCAGGTATCAGAAGCAATCATATTAGCTCTAGCGGTTTCTGCAGCAGCAGAACAATAGACAGAGTTACCTCCATTAAATGATACTCCAGTTAAAAGAGTTTGTGCATCCCAACCAATTAATAAGGCATCATAATTGACCTCCGATAGAGTTACTCCGTTAAACATAAAACTCATATCAGTAACCGAAGATATATTCCAAGAACCTATATTTTGATTAAAAGCAGTAGCTAAGTTAAACATATAACGCATATCAGTAACCGAGGAGGTAACCCAAGCACTTATATCTTGATTAAAAACGGATGCTCCATCAAACATCAAATACATATTAATAACCGAGGAGGTATCCCAAGCACCTATATTCTGATTAAAAACAGATGTCCAACGAAACATACTATCCATATTAGTAACCGAGGATGTATTCCAAGCACCTATATCTTGATTAAAAACGGATGCATTTATAAACATTTGTTGCATATTAGTTACAGAAGATGTATTCCAAGCACCTATATTTTGATTAAAAGCAGCAGCACCAGCAAACATCGAAAACATATCTGTAACTGCAGCGGTATCCCAAGCACCTATATCTTGATTAAAAGCAGTTGCATCAGCAAACAGACCTCTCATTGTAGTAACTATGGAGGTATCCCAAGCACCTATATCTTGATTAAAAGCAGTTGCATTATAAAATATTAAATTCATATTAGTAACTGCAGAGGTATCCCAAGCACCTATATCTTGATTAAAAACGGATGCCCCACTAAACATATAACTCATATCTGTCACCAGGGTTAAATTTGGCATATCGGTTGCATTTCCTATAAGGTTAGAAGCCCCATAAAAAGCTCTACTCATAGAGGTCCAAGCCCCTGTACCCCATTGATCTATAGAAATAATTTTATCCTTATCTCCTGTATTGTTGAAATAGATTCGTGGAAAATCTCCTTGTATGCTAATAGCATAGGTACCTGGAGCTCCAAAATCATGAGTAACATTTCCTGTAAGACCAAACTCATCAAAAGTACCATCATTGTCCCAATCTACATCATAATTATACCCCCCTCCTGTTGTAGGAATGGTAATAGAATTGTTGTTTGAAGTACCTGGATTATCTGTTTTCCAATTGGTAATAAAATGACCTGTTGTAGAAGGAGCACAAGCACCACCATCGGTAATAGTCCAGCTATCAGATGCAATCATATTGGCTCTGGCCACTTGTGCTGCAGCCGAACAATAAACAGAGTTACCACCATTAAATGTTTTTCCAGCTTGTAAGTTTTGTGCATTCCAACCAATTAGTAAGGCATCATAATTGACCTCTGAAAGAGTTACACCATTAAACATATCTGAAAAATCAGAAACATTTTCTACATTCCAAGAACCTAAGTTTTGATCAAAGGCGGTTACTCCATAAAACATACCATTCATATTAGTAACCGAGGAGGTATTCCAAGCACCTATATCTTGATTAAAAACGGATGCATTTATAAACATAGCATTCATATTAGTAACCGAGGAAGTATCCCAAGCACCTATATTTTGATTAAATGCACTAGCATAAGCAAACATAAAATTCATATAAATAACCGAGGAAGTATCCCAAGCACCTATATCTTGATTAAAAACGGATGCATCCCAAAACATAGACCCCATATTTGTCACCGAGGAGGTATTCCAAGCACCTATATTTTGATTAAAACTATACGCAGCACGAAACATCCCCCCCATACTAGTAACTACTGATGTATCCCAAGTACCTATATCTTGATTAAATGCACTAGCATTACCAAATATATTAGTCATATCAGCAACCGAGGAGGTATCCCAAGTACCTATATCTTGATTAAAAACGGATGCTCCAAAAAACATACCATTCATATTAGTAACCGAAGAGGTATCCCAAGTACCTATATTTTGATTAAAAGCTGTAGCATTTCTAAACATAAGACTCATATCAGTGACACTAGAAGTATCCCAAACACCTATATCTTGATTAAAAACGGATGCTCCAAAAAACATACCGCTCATATCAGTAACTCCTGATAAATCAGGTGCGTCTGTAGCATTTCCAATTAGATTCGTTGCTCCCATAAAAGCATATTCCATTGAGGTCCAAGCTCCTGCACCCCATTGATCTATAGAAATAATTTTATCCTTATCTCCTGTATCGTTGAAATAGATACGAGAAAAAGCTCCTTGTATCCTAATAGTATAGGTACCTGGAGCCCCAAAATCATGAGTAACATTTCCTGTAAGACCAAACTCATCAAAAGTACCATCATTATCCCAATCCACATCATAGTTGTAGCCCGCTCCAGTGGTAGGAATGGTAATAGATGTGCTGCTTGAAGTACCTGAGTTATCTGTTTTCCATGTGGTTACAAAATCGTCAGCCCCAGGAGATATACAAGCAAACCCAGTTGTCCAAACAGGACTATTTTGTAAAGTACCATTATATCCATTTCCAGTTCTATCAACTAAAGCTGCTCCTGAACCAGACTCAAAGTCATATAAAGCTAAAAGCCCTGCTTCACTTCCTGTGAGACAGTTGTTCATGTTAGTATTAATATCAGTAATTGATTTTGCAGTGCTCCAAATTCTTACGTTATCTAGTTTTCCATTCCAAGGTTCAGAAGTCATACTTGCGCCAACTCGAACTGCATTAGTAGTGGAGTTAAAAGCACCGGAAGCACCGGAAGTTCCTTCTAAAACGCCATTAACATACACCTTTATATTAGAACCATCCCATACACCCGCAACATGTGTCCAAGTATTTAATGGTAGTGTTGAGGTTGCTGTAGTATATTTAAATCCTGTACCGTCATCTATCCAAAATCTTGGTGTGGCTGCGGCATCATCAATTCGTAATAAAAACTGCATTCCTCCGTCATAATTCCCAGCTATAGTAGGTAAAAAAGAATAGCTTGTTAAATAACACCATGCTTCAACAGTTATAGTGTTTGTGCCGGATAGTGTAGAATTCATAGTGTTTCCCATATCTACGTAATTGGGAATTGTCCCATCAAAATCTAGAGCCGTTTGAGCCGTAGATTTTTCAATAAATACTACTGATGATATCAGTAGGAATAGTAAAATTTTTCTCATTTTGATTAGTTTTATAGATAATTTGATCACAAAAAAACCACTCCTAATTAGATTTAAGAAATTAATGTTGCGGAATGAAGGTTTTTGTTGTGGATGGTTATGACATCAATTCAAGAAAGGACTCTTGATAACTTTTTGATAGAGGAACTGGTATGTTTTGAATATAAACATCTTGTGAATTCCAACTGGTTATACAGTTTTTATTTATAATATAAGATCTATGAATTCTTATAAAATCTTTTTCAGGCAGAACTTCTTCTATCTGTTTTAATGACTTTCTTTCAATATATGTAGCTCCTTTAGTGTATATCTCTACATATACATTATCTGCTTTAACATATAAAATATCATTTTGCAAAACCTTTACGTACCCTCTATTGGTTCTAATTTGAATGAACCCCTCTTTTTCCTGCTCAATTTCTGTAGTAGCGTTTTGAGAAAACTGTTTTGTATTGGCTAAACATATTTCTATAGAAGAAAATAAGTCTACTTTATTAAAAGGCTTAACAATATAACCTCCTGGATTGGTTATCGTAGCTTGTTCAATAATTTCTTTATTAGTGTAAGAAGTTAAGTAGACAAATGGGATTTTAAAGGTATCTTTTAATTGTTGCCCTAACTCAATGCCTTCAGTACCGCTATGTAGGTTTATATCCAATAAAGCAAGGTCTATCTTGTTATTGTTAATTATAGTTAGCGCTTCATTAACAGTTTTGGCTTTCTCAACCACATTATAACCAAGTTCTACAAGCATAGACTCCGCCATGTGTGCAATAAGCAATTCGTTTTCAACTATTAGAATATTTATCTTTCCTGACATGAGAAGACAAAATTATTCTTTTTTTTGAGTTTAGCTAGAAAACAAAAGTAAATGTAGAGAAATTAGTATTGGTATAAATCATTTCTGCATCTAGTTGTTGTGTGAGCATTTTAACAAGATTTAATCCTGTAGAATCTAAATTTTGTTTTTCCCAATCTTGCTGTAGCCCTGAACCATTATCATATATTTTTAATTCAAATTTTCCATTTTCATTTATTTGTATACTAACCCCAATAATTCCTTCATCTAAATGGCTAAATGCATATTTATAAGAATTGGTAATCAATTCATTAATAATCAGCGCTAAATAAACTGACTTTGATACTTCAACCTCTATATTATCACACCTAACTTCCGTTTTAATTACTTTATCTTTTGATGCAAGTGAGCTTTCTATTGATTGAATTAAATCTTCAATATATTCTTTAAAACCTATTTTAGTATGATTATCATATTTATGCAATTTTTCATGAATTGTTGAAATTGC
>Ga0209291_1002031_pt1 | contig 16988 bp, 10 predicted proteins | sample GOMGulsemesocosm_FD_184633 | JGI IMG/M metagenome (GOLD analysis project Ga0209291, IMG submission 184633) | Methane-oxidizing microbial communities from mesocosms in the Gulf of Mexico - GOM9B Gulf of Mexico (SPAdes) (version 2) | ecosystem: Environmental > Aquatic > Marine > Cold seeps...
GGTGAAATTATGTAATTTATCCCGCTCAAAAAGAAAACTTGCAGGCGCAACCTTGATCTTATAATCACTCAATAAACGCTCACCACGACGGGTTTGTAACGGCCAATTTAATCGATAGTTATTAACTGCCAATGGGCTTACTTGTGCACGGTCAATTAATTTAAACAACGCCCAATCACCCTTTATTTTAAGTGCCGCCATATGACCTGTACTACTGCTAATCGCATTCACACTAGCCTGGTGCGTATTAAGCCTTGATGGCCATACAAAGTGTCGCCACTCTTCAGGCTCATTACGGTAGCGATACTCATAGCCATTAATATGCAGATAACTTTCTGCAATTGTTTGCTTAGCAGTAGGCATGATCTGATAGTTAATTCTAGGGGTTTCACTGTCTCGACTAAAGAAACCCTTGGTGATCGTATCTGCATGACGCAGCGAATCCACGAGCTCTAAATTTATACCTAGATTCAACCCTAACCATGAATACTCTTGTTTTTGCGATCTAAAATCCGAGATGAAAGGATTTAGGTCTCGTTCTACAAACTCCCATAATTGTCCGTCATGTCGGTTAAAGAACATACTTAATTGTGATAGTGAAGTATCAGGTCCTGTGATTGAAAATGGATAATGGCCAACAATGCCACGTTGAAAATAACTATAAACCTGTTGCTGCCATTTTAACTCTAATGCAACCCGAGATTGCGCAAAAAGGTAATGCCAGCTCTGACGTAATGGCTCGGTGAGTAAATAAGTCAGTTGTACAGAAGATTGCTGACTGAAACGAGTTAATAGTGCTTGGGTGTCATACCAGGCTTTATACAAACTTGGCATGCTTTTATCTTCCTGCTCGCTGCGTTGATGGGTAGAAAGAACGTCCCCGGTATACACCAGTGCGGCATCGTTAATGGAGTAGCTACTAATAATGGCAAATAAATCTTTGTTTACTCGTAACATATTGCGTTGAAATTGCGTAAACATCTCATTATGTCGAGATTGCTGCTGAAAAGCATTTAGCTGATTGAAGATAGGAAAGTGTTTTGCTAACGCCGCTATATGCTGCGGTGATTGTGCCCCTTCACTATTTCGCTCAAACAGATGTAAATGTTTAGCCATACTACTGATTAATTCAGTAAATAGACCATTAGGTGATGCTAATGCATTTAAAGTCGCTTGTGTTTCTTGAATGTTACTGAGTCTACGGTAACGAATACTCTCGACAAAATTAAACCAAAATCCGGCATAATCATTAAAGTAACGAGATTTCACCGTTGTTATTTTTGCTTCGAGTGCAGTCTGGTTTGAGTGTAATTGGGCATCATTGACTTTTTGGGCAATCACCCAGTCATTTTCACTTTGTCGCTGCGCTTGTTGCAATAAAATAAGCTTGCTCTGTACATAAGTATCCCAGCCTGCTTGGCTATATAACCAAGGTACCGACGCATTACTGTCGACATAAGATTGAAAGCGAACCGGCATAATGGTATTTATTGTCAGCGCAGGTTGCAACGGCACGTCATCAAGTACGATTTGATATAACTCATCGGCCGTTAATGGATTAGCTAAATGTATTCGGGCCAATTTAATTGTCGGTTTGAGGCTTTTCCAAGGCTGTAAACTTACCGCCGCTTCATGTGGTGAATTAAATGCCTGCAGATATGTCGTGACCAACGCGGAAACTGCAGGACCTTCATCACGTTTTGCTTGTTGCTTGCCATTTAGTTGCCACAGTTGCACTAATTGTTGCGTGGCAAACGGGATATCGAGACGTTCGACCTCACAGCTTAACATTAACGATAACTTTAACAGGTTATAATATTCGCTTCGTAACGAACCCGTTAGGACTTCTTCTTCCCATTGCATGGCCAGTACTGACATGCGTGATTTTAGCAGTGGTTGTAATTCTTGCTCGATACGTAAATTCAGCACATGAAAGTATAATGTTTCCATTTCATCTTTAACCATTAAACGTTTTTCATCAAGCGCAAGATAAGGCAGGAAGTATTCAAATTCATTGGCATCTTCATTTAATGCCAAAAAGCGCTGACGTAATAAGGTCAAAGACTGGGTTAATGTCGAATCTTCACTTGCTTCGGTGCTAATGGACTTAACCAGCTCATCAATCACCAGCCTATTTTTAGTGAAATCGGCTTGCAATGAAAAATACGCACTGAGCATAAAGCTAATGCCGGCAACGACACCTAGCATAACGCTACTGGTTAATGTTGCTTTTAAGCTAAAACTAAACCGCTTGGCCGAGCGGTTAGCCCTGACTATCCCTTGCAGAGGTAGCACCAGATCTTTAAATATCGACTGAATAAAAACACTACCCAGTGGTTTGGTTAAATGATGTGGGTAAGATGTCGTCGTAAACCCATCCTGTTGCTTGGAATGATAGGTGCTGACACTTTGCACATAGTCATCAGGATCACGCAGTGCTGATGGTTGTATGCCTGCAGAGGTAAAATAAATTCCTGCAACCAGCGGCTGCTCTTTATATGCGCTTGCTTTAAATAGATTTTCAACAAAATGACCAACAAAGCCCAGCGCATGCGTAAACTGCTGAGAAAATGCAACAATATTGGCTTTATCATCCATTCCTTGGTTAACAGCTAATTTGTCCACTAACTGTTGCTGTAATTGCTTGGTTAACAGAGCTAAGCGCTGCTTCAGCAGGTGCGTAAGTGATTGCCAGCCTTTATCATTGACCTTAAATAAGTCAGTACCAAATATTTGCGTTTTTTCAGACTCAGAAAGATCCGCAAAATAAGCGTTAAACCCGCTCACTTTGTCACACTGACTAAAAACAACATAGACTGGAAAAATAATACCAAGGTAATCAATCATTTCGTTGATACGTTCACGAAATAACATCAATCTAAAATTACGCTGAGGTTCTTCTAATAACAAAAATTCTGCAATATCTATGGTCAGGATAAGCCCGTTAATCGGTTCTTTGCTACGGTGATGACGTAATAGTTTCAGTAAAGTTAACCATTCTTCATGTGCCCGCCCCTCTGTCAGATAGTCGCCATCAGCTTCAATTAATACGGCTGCGGATGAAAAGTGAAACAACGAACTTAAGCTCGCGTGTAACGCCTCTTCAGACTCCTGATTATCAGTATCAATAAGCTCTAATCCAGACTGTTGAACTAGCGTACTTTTACCTGATTTTTTTGCTCCTAACAGTAAAAACCAAGGTTGATCATATAGCGCTTTTTTGCCTCTTTTCGAACTGACAAAATCACTGTACTTAAGCACATTAAGGGCGAGTTCAAACTTTTTATGTAACTGTTTGATTGACTGCTTTTGATTGTAATTGGTGTTGCTGCGAAAACCATTATCATTACCGTCTTGATTGCTATTTTGAAACGATAAAACATGCCGATGACGCACGCCTCGGCGATAGCTCAAATAGCACAATAACAACAGCATACTATTAAGCACAGCGAATACGTAAATGACATTATCAACATGACCTATTCGACTAGTGAGCAATAATGATAAGTTAGTGACTATGCTTAATAACAGTAAAAACACCCACATCATTGACGCCCTTCAGAAACAACACTGATCAATAATTGAGCCTGCTCTTTAATGTAATAATAATGCTCCAAGATCTCTATTCGTAAGATATATTCGATCATAAAAAAGCCAACACCAAACAAAATTACGGCACATATTAATAATACAAATAGAGAAATCGGTTTCGCCGCCTTGGTTAACGCAATATGTTCTTGTTGGCAATCAGGTGATAATACGCGACTAACCGGACCTCTAATCCGAATGATCTCTTGATGCACTCGTACTTTAAGGCGTAATAACGGCACGCTGTCCATCGTTTCACCTCTGAAACCTAATGCTAGACACACATAGTAGAGCTCGATTAAATAGAGATGTTGTTTGCCATTTTTTAACAGTTTTTCGAGATGTTCAAAAAATACAATTTCACCATATTCACACTCTAATAGCGTTAACTGTAAATGAGATTTAGGCCATGACTGGGCTGCGGGGGTTGGACGTAAATCCTGTTCGTGCTGCATGACATCGTCAATTAACAGGGCTAAACACGCTCTGATATGTTCAAGGTCTTCGTGACTAATGAAATAAGTTTGCGCTAACCGCTCAACAGATTGAAATGCTTTAACAAAATCTGGATATAATGCGATACCTAGCGGTAGTTTATCGTGCTGGATCTGAGTTAATAAATTAAATACCGGCGTACACACTATCAATGTAGCGTTATTCGGAGAACTAATCTGAGCCATTAGTGATCCAAATAATAAATTTTATTATTCAACAGTTGGATATCAAACTCAGTATCTAAAGACAGCGTTCCACTATTCAACTTATGCAGCCAGCGCCAATTGCTTGCCTCTACATTTCGAAACATAGCAAACATAGCAATATAATTTGCACCATCGGCCTGAACAAATTCATAATCTAATTTAGCATTTGGCTTTACGGTAAGCTCTTGTTTATCAACAAGATCTAAACCTAGTATCAATTCATCAGCTTTCCACAGCTGGTCAAAACTGGCATTACGGAACGTTTTCACATCCGCCAGCTGGTAGACCCGAACAATGACAGGTAATGCTTCATTATGATTATTTGAGTTAAGATCTGCTGAAGCAGATAGATTGAGTCGAACATCAGTGCTGCTACAGCCACTCAGCAGCAAAAAACACACTGTGCTCATGAACAGTTTTACCCATTTAGCAGGCAAACGAAAAGAAGGGAACATTATCATCATACGCTTCAACATCCATTGTTATTAGCTAATAATTTATAAGCTGGTATCCATACCTATGCTTGTTATAGCAAAATAACCAGTGATATAAAACTATACGGCAAACTCAAGCTATCCGATTGATAATATTTAATACTAACAAGCTTTAATTAATTAGCTGGTAGATTCAAACAACGCCTGTTTACTGAATGGATCCAATACCGATTTACAATAACCTTAGCATTTCACTGCGAACTAAATATCAGCTAATAAAAAAGCAGCTCGAGAGCTGCTTTTCATATTCATATCAGTATTGTCTGCTTAAATAAGTGAGGATTATTCCCACTCAATTGTTGCAGGTGGCTTACCAGACACGTCATAAACTACACGTGAAATGCCATCAATTTCATTAATGATACGGTTTGACACATGTCCGATTAAATCATATGGAAGGTGTGACCAACGCGCTGTCATAAAGTCGATTGTTTCTACACAACGTAGTGATACAACCCAATCGTATTTACGGCAATCGCCCATTACGCCAACAGAGCGTACAGGTAAGAACACCACAAACGCTTGGCTTACTTTATGGTAAAGTTCAGCTTTGTGTAATTCTTCAATGAAGATAGCGTCAGCACGACGTAATAGATCGCAATACTCTTTCTTCACTTCGCCAAGTACACGCACACCTAGACCAGGTCCAGGGAATGGGTGACGGTAAAGCATGTCGTATGGAAGACCTAATTCAAGACCAATCTTACGCACTTCATCTTTAAATAGTTCACGTAATGGTTCAACCAGACCCATTGCCATATCGTCAGGTAAACCACCTACGTTATGGTGTGATTTAATCACATGTGCTTTACCATTTTTAGTCGCTGCAGATTCGATAACGTCAGGGTAAATAGTACCTTGCGCTAACCATTTAGCATTTGACAATTTCTTTGATTCTTCATCAAAGATTTCAACAAATACGCGGCCAATAATTTTACGCTTAGCTTCTGGATCATTTTCGCCAGCCATTTGCTCAAGGAAACGATCTTCAGCGTTAACGTGAACAATGTTTAGACCGAAACGATCACCAAACATATCCATAACTTGCTGACCTTCGTTTAAACGAAGTAAACCATTATCAACAAATACACATGTTAGTTTATCGCCAATTGCACGTTGTAATAACATAGCAACAACAGATGAATCAACACCACCAGATAAACCTAGGATAACTTCATCATCACCGATCTGCGCTTTCATACGTGCAACTGCATCATCGATAATTGAGCTTGAAGTCCAAAGTCCGTCACAGCCACAGATATCTTTTGCAAAGTGAGCAAGCATACGCTCACCTTGACGAGTATGTGTTACTTCAGGGTGGAATTGCACACCGTAAAAACGTTTCTCTTCATTTGCCATCGCAGCAAACTGACAAGTAGCTGTGTTAGCAACTGTTACAAAACCTTCAGGGATAGCAGAAACTTTATCACCGTGGCTCATCCATACGTCTAATAGTGCTTTACCTGAATCAGATACCGCATCTTCGATAGACTTGAACAGCTCAGAAGGGTTTTGCATCTCGATTTGTGCATAACCAAATTCGCCTTCGCCTGTACCTTTAATGACTTCGCCACCAAGTTGCTTAGACATTGTTTGCATACCGTAACAGATACCCAATACAGGTACGCCTGCGTTGAATACATATTCAGGTGCGCGAGGTGAACCAGCTGCAGTTACACTTTCTGGGCCACCAGCAAGGATAATACCGTTTGGATTGAATTCACGGATTGCCGCTTCATCTACATCCCATGTCCATAATTCACAGTAAACACCGATTTCACGGATACGACGTGCGATTAACTGAGTATATTGAGAACCAAAGTCCAAGATTAGGATTTTTTGTTCATGAATATTTGTGGTCATTAAAGATATTCCTGTAAATATATTTAGTAGTTGTAATAAGAGGAGACGTTTGTCTCCCCTTAAATATCAGTTTCGAACTATCTATTCAGCTAAAGCGGGCTTAGTTTGAACGGTAGTTAGGCGCTTCTTTAGTCATAGTCACATCGTGAACATGGCTTTCTGTGATACCAGAACCTGTGATACGAACGAATTCAGCTTTAGTGTTCATGTCATGGATAGTTGCACAACCAGTTAGACCCATTGAAGAACGAATACCACCCATTTGTTGATGGATGATTTCTTTCAATTTACCTTTATAAGGAACGCGACCTTCAATACCTTCTGGTACTAATTTGTCAGCAGCGTTTTCTGATTGGAAGTAACGGTCAGAAGAACCTTTAGACATAGCGCCTAATGAACCCATACCACGGTATGATTTGTATGCACGGCCTTGGTAAAGTTCAACTTCACCTGGTGCTTCTTCAGTACCAGCGAACATAGAACCAACCATTACACACGATGCACCAGCAACAAGCGCTTTAGCGATGTCACCAGAGAAACGGATACCACCATCAGCGATAACTGGAACACCAGTACCTTCTAATGCTGTTACAGCGTCATTGATTGCTGTAATTTGTGGCACACCAACACCGGTAACGATACGGGTAGTACAGATTGAACCAGGGCCGATACCAACTTTAACACAGCTAACACCAGCATCTACTAATGCAAGAGCACCAGCGCCAGTTGCTACGTTACCACCAATGATTTCTAAATCAGGGTATGCAGCGCGTGTTTCTTTAATACGGTTTAGAACACCTTGAGAGTGGCCGTGAGATGAGTCAATTAATAATACATCCACACCAGCTTCTACTAATGCGTCGATGCGTTCAGCAGTTGAACCACCAGCACCAACAGCAGCACCAACACGTAAACGACCTAATTCGTCTTTACATGCATTTGGTTTTTTCTCTGCTTGTTTAAAATCTTTAACCGTGATCATACCCGTTAGTTTAAAGTCTTCGCTTACAGCAAGTACTTTTTCAATACGGTGTTTGTGCATTAGGCCAAGTACTTCTTCACGAGAAGATTTTTGTCCAACTGTCACTAAACGATCTTTCGGTGTCATCACAGATTCAACTAGGGCAGTTAAATCATCCACAAAACGTACATCACGACCAGTAATGATACCCACTAGGTCATTGGCTTCGGTTACTACAGGGAAGCCAGCAAAACCGTATTGCTTAGCTAGTTCAGCTACATCAGCAATAGTCATATCAGGTTTTACAGTAACGGGCTCAGCAACAATACCACTTACATATTTTTTAACTAAACGTACTTCAGCAGCTTGACGCTCGATTGACATGTTTTTGTGAACAAAACCAATACCACCTTCTTCAGCTAACGCAATCGCTAAACGACCTTCAGTTACTGTGTCCATCGCAGCAGCAAGCATAGGTATGTTTAACGTAATATTCTTCGTTAGTTGAGTTTTTAGGTCGGCATCGTTCGGTAAAACAGTTGAATGAGCAGGTACAAGTAGTACGTCATCAAAGGTAAGGGCTTCTTTGGCAATTCTTAGCATGGGCAATATCTCACCTTGTAAAGGTATAAAATGGACGACATATTCGGTACAAATATTGCGGACGAAGTATATGGATGGTTTTGGTGAAAAGCAAATTATATTTCAACTTTATTTAGTTATGATTGATCTTAATGCCCATTAAAAAGCAAATCTGCTACAATATGCCGACTTTAATTTATACCAATATTAGTTTTATACAGATTAACCGAGACTAGTTCATCTGATTTTAACCGCTTAACGCTTAGAGAGCCTTATTTTGAACAATGCCAATATTTATACCGTGACTCACTTAAATGCCAGCGTTAGGCAATTGCTCGAATCAGAGATGGGCACTCTATGGTTAACCGGTGAAATCTCCAACTTTGTCGCCCCTGCGTCTGGTCATTGGTATTTATCCCTTAAAGATAGCCGCTCACAAGTGCGCTGTGCGATGTTTAAAGGCAACAACCGTCGTGTAACATTTCGCCCAGCCAACGGCCAACAAGTATTAGCCAAAGTGCGCGTGACTATGTATGAACCGCGTGGTGAGTATCAACTAGTGATTGAATCATTAAGTCCAGCGGGCGATGGTTTATTACAACAGCAATATGAACAGTTAAAAGCATCACTCGATGCACAAGGTTATTTTGCTCAATCACATAAGAAGGCCCTGCCCTTGCATGCTAAACGCATTGGTATTGTCACTTCGGCAACCGGTGCTGCAGTACATGATATTCTGACTGTACTAGAACGTCGTAGTCCGAATTTGCCGGTGATTATCTATCCGACATTAGTCCAAGGGGCACAAGCTGCACCAGCAATTGTTAATGCCATAAATATAGCCAACCAGCGTAACGAAGTTGACCTGTTAATTGTCGGTCGTGGCGGCGGTTCGCTAGAAGACTTATGGTGTTTTAATGAAGCCTCAGTAGCGCAGGCTATTTTTAACAGTCAATTGCCGATTATCAGCGCTGTTGGCCACGAGATCGACGTCACTATCGCCGATTTCGTCGCAGATATGCGCGCACCGACCCCTTCTGCAGCCGCTGAATTAGTCAGTCAAGATCAAGCACACTTACAGCAACAAGTTACCAACCTGAGTAATCGTTTAAATAAAGCGATACAAACGCAGCTAGCGAAAAAACAGCATCAGCAACGTTATTTACAACAAGCACTGATGAGCCAGCATCCGCAGCATAAACTGCAACAACAAAATCAAAAACTCGATGAACTCAGCTTACGTTTGAACCAAGCGGTTAATCACCACATCAGCAAGCAGAATTTACATTTAACCCAGTTGACCGGCCGTTTACAGTCGTGCTCTCCAGTACATAAATTAACGGCAATGCAGCAGCAACAAGCTAATTTACAAAGTCGCTTACACAGCGCAATGCAGCGCCGTTTACAACAAGAACAAAACCACTTACAAAACCTGGTACAACAACTGCAAACAGTTAGCCCGTTAGCAACATTAACGCGCGGTTATTCAATTACCCAAAACGATAAACAACAAGTGATCACTTCGGTGGCTAACTTAAAATCTGGCGACAAGCTAGTCACCCGCTTTACCGATGGTGAAGTACAATCCACGATAGATTAACATCCAACAACCAAAAATATGACAACGAGTCATATACTTAAGTGGTAGGAATCATAAATAAACCCCTTGTGTTATCCATGATTTGGTCGATAACCTGATTAGCTTTCAATCATGGTAATAACAAGGTAGTCATACATGAAATCGATTAAAAATATTTACTCTTCCTACTTCATTGCGTTTATGCTCGCAATCATGGTGCTAACAACGATAGGCATTAAAGCATTTGTCTCACCACAGTTACTTGAATCTTCAGAAAATATTATTCATAAATCATTACAAAAAGTATCTGAAAATGTATTCGCAAAGCTGAATAAAGTAGAAGCTCAACAGAAAAATATTACCCAGGTTATTCCTGAACTATCGAGTGAACAGATTGATAGCTTGTTGCCCGCCTTGGTCGATCAGTATGGCGACAGTAACGTCTTTGGTGGTGGTATTTGGCCACTACCAGAGCAGCGCGAAGATGGCATACGTAAATTCAGTTCTTTTGTACATCGTGATAATAACAATCAACTGATCAGCAATGATTATTGGAATACCGCTGCGGCACCAAATTATTTTGAACAGTCTTGGCACCGAGCTGGACAAAATGCTCCTAGAGGCACCTGCGCTTGGGCGCCTGCATATAAAGATTCAGCCAGTACCGAAGCGCGTACCAACTGTAGTATGGGTATCTATAAAGACGGACGTCTATATGGTGCAGCAACTATTGATGTAACACTCGGTTTCTTTAATCAACTTGCTCAAGACTTAGAGCAAGAGTTTGGTGGTTACATCCTGGTTGTCGAACAAGATGGTAAGATCCTGAATAATACGGCGGCGAGCTCAGGTGAACTGTTATTAAAAACAACCTCATCTCTGGCTTCTCGTTCTGCATTCATTAATGCCGTAAACAGTAATTTAAACAACCAAAATAACACGAATTACATTCCTTATGATGCAGAAAGCGGCGAAGCGTACGCACTGTATTTTCAGCCCTTAAAAGACACGCCATGGTCGATTGCGTTAGCTGTTCCCGTTGCCTCTTTACATGAAAATGAATCGGTTATTTTATCGATAATCGCAGCAATCCAATTACCGTTAATGCTCGTCATTATTTGTTTTTGTTACATTACCTTTAAACGTCTTGCACAGCGCTTGGTTGTACTACGTGAAAACATTGACCTACTGTCGCAAGGTAATGCAGATTTAACAACCCGTGTACAAATCAAAGCAAATGATGAAGTCGGTGATATTGGTAATTCAGTAAATAATTTCATCAACTACTTACACACGCTAATGCTGTCTGTTAATGATTCATCAGTAAAAATATCGGACTCGCTGGTACAAGTTGAAGAACAAACCAACATCACTAATAACATCGTCATTAGCCACGCGCAAGAAACAGAACAAACCGTGACAGCGATGGAAGAGATGAGTACCACTGCGACAATTGTAGCGAGTAATGCCGCAGATGCAGCGGCGGCTACCCAGCAAATGCACGATGCTGTATCACAGTCAAAAACAACTGTTATTCGCGCATCAAACAACGTGCAAACCTTACTGGATGATGTTGAAGATACCGTGGTTAATATCGAAAGCATGGCACAGCATACTCAACAAATCAGTGCTGTACTAACCGTGATTGGCGACATCGCGGAGCAAACTAACTTGCTGGCACTTAATGCGGCTATTGAAGCGGCCCGAGCTGGTGAACAAGGTCGTGGCTTTGCCGTGGTGGCCGATGAAGTGAGGGCATTAGCAGCCCGAACACAAAACAGCACATCAGAAATTAATACCATGTTAACCAAGCTTAATTCGGGGGTAAATGCCGTAGTTAATGCAATGGATAAAACCAAAGAACGTTGTATAACGACAGCAACTGATACTCAAGAAGTAAACCAAGATCTCGACAGTATGGAAGTCGCAATTGCCACGATTAGTGAACTGACTATACAAATCGCTTCAGCCGCTGAAGAGCAAAGTACAGTGAGTGGCGAAGTAACGCGAAACATGAGTGAAATACAGCTTATTGTGAGTGAACTATCAAGTAACGCTCAGCACACAGCAACAACAACCCAAGAACTAAGTGGAATGAATACCGAGTTAAAAGACGTTGTGGGTAAGTTTAATTTATAACCCTACCAATCACACACTCTGAATATGAGTCTTGTTTGTTGATCGCAAACAAGACTTTTTTGTCATTGAGGCTAATCAAACCTAACCTGCTTAAAATGTGGATTATCCACGGTTACTTCAAGTGTTAATATTGTATCAAGGACTAACAGGCGAAGCTCACCGTCAATCGTCATCTTCATACACTCCTCTCTCGCCTCGTTACGCTGTGTATCAATAGCCTTCCCCTGAACCTCAACACCTGATTTCAGGGTTAATTTTATGGGATATCTATGCATACAGACTATTTCAATATAATCATATTGATCGCACTTTATCATCCTAACTCCTAATCACGATTGTTAAGGTATTTTGCTGGTGTCGCACCAGTATGCTGGCGAAAAAAACTAATAAATGCACTGTCACTGGCAAAGTCTAAATCCGCGGCAACCGTTGAAATACGCCCTCCTTCAGCTAATAGTTCGATCGCTTTTAGCAGCCGCCATTGCTGTCGCCACGCTTGATAAGGCATGCCTGTTTCACGAGAAAATATACGACTAATCGTTTTACCACAGGCCCCTACCTCCGCTTGCAGCTGACTTAGTGTTGGTGGCGAAAAGTGTGCGCCCATCTGTGTCGTTAACCACTTTTTTAATCTCGGATCTTGTGGTAAAGGTAAATTTAATTGCTGTACAGGTGCAAGAGTAAGCTCTTCACAGAATAGCATCAGTGTATTGGTCTGCTCCTTTTTTGGCTTATGCCAATCCCAAAAAGCCATACGCTCAATGAGTACTTTCAGTAATACATTCACTTCAACTATGCACATTTTCATTGGTAATAATTTAGCTAACTCAGCACTAAAATACAAAGATCGGTACGACACCACATTACGCATCCGCGCACAATGCATGACGCCAGCAGGGATCCATGCGGCGCGCGTCGGTGGTAATACTGATTGCATCCCATCAAGCGTGATACTCATACAGCCCATCGGCGCGTATAACAACTGACCTTTACTGTGTTTATGCATACCAGAGTCATGCTGACCTATATCAGTTGCAATACCTATGACTTGATTCGATAAAGTATCCACATTGAATTGCTGGCCTTCTGTAATGCGCGCCATACCTGTCCTATTTTTGATATTTATTGTTCTAATGTTTGTAATACGAAAAAACCATCATAACTATAATAGCGCCATATTAATAATGCTTAGAGATAATGACATGCATAGAAAACCACATATAGGGCTGATATTGACCCTCATGATGTTTCCACAAATTGTCGAAACCATTTATAGTCCAGTACTGCCACACTTAGCGAACAACTTTAATGTCAGCATTCATACCGCGACACAAACCCTGTCTATTTACTTTAGCGCCTTTGCATTAGGTGTCATCTGTTGGGGTCGTATTGCCGATCTAATTGGCCGCCGAAAAACCATGCTAATTGGCTTAGCTACTTACGGTCTAGGATCTATGCTGGCTCTTGCTGCAAACGACTTTAATATGATCATGGTCGCTCGCTTTATTTCGGCATTTGGCGCTGCAGTAGGCTCAGTTGTCACCCAGACCATGCTCCGCGACAGCTATAACGGTAATGAACTCGTCAAGGTATTCACACTCATGGGGATGGGCATTTCATTAAGCCCTATTATAGGCTTGCTCTCTGGAGGTTTTATCGCAGACTATGCGGGGCACTTAGGTGTATTTTCAGTATTGCTCAGCGCAGCTATCGTATTAGGCCTGGCAACATTTAAAGCATTACCGGAAACTCGCCCAGAACACATAACTAAGATTAACTTATTCACCTTACTCAAGCGTATGCTAAAAGACGGTGAAATTCGTTACAACGCCATTTTAGTCGCCTTGTTTAATTTAGTGTTATTTAGCTACTATTCGCTCGCGCCTTTTATTTTCGATAAACTTGGCTTCAACTCGATTGAATTTGGCTACACAGGAATCGCTTTAGCATGCGGCAGCTTGCTGGGTAGCTTACTCAACAAGCGTCTATTACGGTCTAAATACACCTCACCATCATTGTTACGGCTCGCCTGTGGATTAGTGCTATTCGGTAGTGTAGGCGTGTATCTCATGCAAGACAGCATCTGGTTATTAGTCCCTATGCTGATTGTCGTGATGAGTTATGGTATCGCCATTCCTAATATCCTTGCTCATGCCTTAACAAAATATAAGGATGTTGCTGGCTCAGCAGGGGCAGTATTTGGTTTACTGTATTATTCACTATTAGGCGCGGCATTGACCATTACCAGCATATTGAACAACTTAGGCTTAGTGCTCATGCTTGCGGCGAGTATTATTTTAGCTTGTACCTACTTGCTGCATAAGTCTATTGGAAGGCGAGTAAAACATTAACCTAAGCGCTTAGCCCAATTACCCGCATTATCGCGAGCACAATTTTCTTCACTGTCGAACTTCACTTGCTTGCTGATATTTTTGATCTTCACATCAACAGCATTAAGCGCTTGGATCAATAATCCCTGTAAACGCTGATCTTGCTTCGTTGCCGTCAACTTGGCAATATCAGCATTGCTATCAAACACACAGGTTATTTTTAAAGATGCTGGGAAATTAGCGTAATTAACGGTATGTGTTAACCATTGAAAGCCCAAGATATTATCTTTTGCCTCTTCACAAACATTGGTAAGCACTTTGCATAAATTGTTATCAATTTTCTTCTCTGTTTTAGTCATGTTCTGCCAGTTATATTGCCTGCTTATCTATAAGGATTATCCTAGCACAAATATTAAAAATATTAGCTTCTGATTCATAACATGCTCAAACACACAGTAAAAAAAATGTGGTTTTATTTATATATAATCACCATTGAAACTAACAAACACCGCTAACAATAAACAACTTAATGCGACCGATTCGCATCAAAGGTGTAAGCCATTGTTTTACAAAATTTAAATGTCAATCACATAAAGTATTACTAACTTTAACATTATCTTGAAACGAAATACCCCTTACTGTATAAGTTCAAAGTTAAGTCATTGTATTTTTATATTAATTTGACTTTCACTCTTGCAATAAAAATAAAATATAATAAGAAGGAAAACAAATGAACAAGGTTAGTTTACTCGCAGCATCAGTTGCATTAGCTTTAACAGGTTGTGGTTCTGATGATTCAGGTAGCGGTACTGCGCCTGGCGGCATTACTATTTCTGCTTTTGACGGTTACTTTAAAAATGCCGTTATGTTTGTAGATACAGATAATGACGGTGTTTGGGATCTAAGTGATCAATTTATTGGTTTAACCCAAAGCGAAGGTCAAATAAAAATGGACGAAAAACCAGAGGGCGTGATTGCGATTCAAACACTTACCCCTGGTGGACCAGCACAAGCACAACTAATTAGTCTCGATGCAAATAAATATGCGGGTGTTTATACCGTTGATATGGATCATCCCGCTCAAGCAATGGCTCACGAGTTAGTATTTCGAGCACCTGCGTCATCAGATGTCATCTCACCAATTACTGATTTATCACTAAGCTATATTAAAAAAGGGTTAACTGAACAGGATCTAGCCAATGATCTTGGTCTAGATTCAATTGATGATCTTTACACCGATTTTGTTACTGGTGATGATAAAGACGTTGACCTACATAAAACGGCTCAGCTTTTGACTGAAACAAAAGGTGCTAATACAGATATTCATAGTGAGCCGCAAAAATTCGTAGAAGATGCTGTTGAAAGTGTTGCTGACATGACACCTGAACAGAAAGAAGATCCAAGTTATAAAGCACCTGTCGACGGTGACATTGATACAGATGATACGATAAGCTATCAAACTTACATCAATGATGCTGTATACGATGTGATTGAAGACGGAATTGGGGATCTTGAGCTAACTTATGATGATTTACCCCCTAAACCGGTTACTTTACTTACAGTGTCAGTTAAAGATCTATTTAAAGATGGCAATGTTCCAGGTGGAATTGAATCATCGAGTCTTACATTAAATACAGCTAATGATTATCAAATATTAGCTGATGATGGTAAAACACTTTCAGGTATAATTGCTTATATTTCAGGTGATGATCTAAACATTGGCCTTAATAGTACTGATGCTATTAGCCAAGTTGGCGCTTTACAGCTTAAAGTTACTTTAACTGCTGCTGATAATACTAATACTAAAACCGCAATTTTTACACTTAATATTGATGCAGCTGAAGCTATCGCTCCAGTTGCTGATTCAAATATTGAAGTTGGTTTGCAAACACAAGTTGATACCTGGAACTTAGAGAAAGGTTCTGATTTAGGCGAAGGTTATGCACTAGATTATTCTAATTTGTTCACCTCGATAGAAGACTTAAAGTTAACTTTCACTTCAAATATTTTAACTAATGGCTTTATCATCGATAATATGGGGCACGGTATTCTTGGGATTCAAGGTATACCACTACGTTCTTCTCAAGAAGATGAAACTGAATACACAATTAATCTAATGGCTACCAATATAGCAGGACTATCAACAACCGTTAAGTTAAAATTACCTACTATTGAAGAAGGTACACCATCACCGACTCACCTTCTAGAAGATAAAAATTGGTATGTTTTAGAGCGTGGTTCTAGCGATGGTGATAACAATGATGATAATGATTACTCTCGTGTATGGTGTGATACCTATCGTTTTAAAGATGGCGTGGTATTAAGTAATGCAAGAACATTAGCAAACAAACAAACATGCTCAGAGACAGGTTTAATTCAAGAAGAGAGTGGTACATATAAAGTTGATGGTGAAAACATCATCGTAACGTTTATCGTTCAAGAAGAAAATAATGAAGGTATAGTTGAAGAGATAACAGAAACGGCAACCATCTCAATAAAAGATGATACCAATGCGCCTGCAGATAACATTTCACAAGGTGCTAAATCTATTCTGTACACCAATACTGGTGACGAAGAAGGTCAATTTGAGTACTCAAGCGCGATATACTTTGCCGATAAAGCGGATGCAGAAAAACGTATTAATGTACTATCAAGTGGTAATGCAGAATCACGCGATGCTCCAATTTACTGGCCTGGTGAAAAAGACGGTGAATACATATTAACTTCAACGTCGCTACAAATGGGTGAGGC
>Ga0209291_1002039_pt1 | contig 16944 bp, 12 predicted proteins | sample GOMGulsemesocosm_FD_184633 | JGI IMG/M metagenome (GOLD analysis project Ga0209291, IMG submission 184633) | Methane-oxidizing microbial communities from mesocosms in the Gulf of Mexico - GOM9B Gulf of Mexico (SPAdes) (version 2) | ecosystem: Environmental > Aquatic > Marine > Cold seeps...
CTTTCTGATGCAGTTAAAGTAATAGGGTCACCAGATATAGATATAATGTTTTCAGATGATTTACCAGTTATTGAAGAAGCAAAACGTTATTATGAAATAATTTTTGATAATTATGCTGTGGCAATGTTTCATCCTGTGACTACTGAATTTGAGTATATACAAGCATATGCTTCTAATTTTGTAAATGCATTATTAGCAGATGATAAAAATTATGTAGTAATCTATCCTAATAACGATTTAGGGTCTGAGGCTATACTAGAGCAGTATAAACGTTTTGAAAATAACCCTCGTTTTAGGGTGTTTCCATCTATTAGATTTGAATATTTTTTAACCTTACTTAAAAATAGCACATTTATTATTGGAAACTCCAGTGCAGGAATACGTGAAGCTCCATATTATGGTATAGGTACTATAAACATAGGTACTCGACAAAAAAACAGAGCACTTCATTCGCATATTATTAACACTAGTTATACTGAAAAAAATATTAAAAAAGCATTAGATACAAGTTTTGAATATATACAAAAAGATAACAGTGCTTTTGGAAACGGAAATAGTGCTTACTTGTTTTTAGAATCCTTAAAAACATCTTCTTTTTGGGAGCTACACAAACAGAAGCAATTTATAGATATTTAATATATGTTAATCAATTCTTTAGAGTTTTTACTCTTCTTACCAATTGTTTTTAATTTATATTTAAAAATCTAAAATCTCATAACCTTTTTATTTTAGGGGCTAGTTACTTTTTTAGGCTTGGTGTGATTGACGTTTTTTGTCTCTAATAATTTTGAGTATTATTGTGGATTATTTATTAGGAATATAGCTTCATAAAGAACAGGTTACTTCAAAAATAAAACAGCTTTTATACATTAGTTTATTTGTTAATTTAGGATCTTTAAAGTATTACAACTTTTTGATAGATAGTTTTATAGATTCATTTTCTTTTTTTGAAATTTTATTGAATATAAAAACACTACAAATAATTTTACCTGTAGGGGGTAGTTTTTATGCTTTTTTAAACCTTAAGTTATAACGATAGATGTGTATCAAAAAAAATAGAGTCTACTCGTGATTATATTGCTTTTACAACTTTTGTAACTTTTTTTTCTCAACTTATTGCTAGTCCTATTGAAAGAGCAACGCACCTTTAACCTCAGTTTTATAAAAAAAAATCAATTATGATAACGCCGTAATAGGAATGCGTTTTATATTATGTTTTTTTTACGAAAAATAGTTATTGCAGGCGGGTGTGCATCATATGTAAATGATATTTTTTGAATATTTTTAAAACTTTTCTAGAGTGATCTTAGTGTTAGGTAGTATATTATTTTAATTTCAAATTTAGGGTGATTTTGCTGGGTATTCTAATATAGTTATACCAATTAAAATCCAAGATGCACAATTAAATAGTTTAGATTCAAATGTTTATTTAGAGTATTTAATACCAATAGTATAAGTATAGAGGATATTTAAAAATGATTAATGTATCTTTGAAATAATATTTTTCAAAAGATGAAAAAAGCTATAGCTATAAAGGGTTTAGTGTAAACAATTCACGTTAGGATAATAAACTTGATAGACTAAAGAAAAACACTCAAAGGTGAAAATATTGATTTTTTATATGTGAATTTTAAAGAGAAATTTATTGTTTATGATTTGATGTTAAAAAAATAATAATTTATATAGTGATGTGGTTTTTTTAATATGGGCTACTGAGTATTATGAAAGAAAGGTTTTAGTAAGGGATGTTTTATTTAAGGTAAAGAATCCTTATATACAAGCAGCTAAAAAAAAATCAAAAACTTTTTTTATAAATTTTACGAAAGATAGTTTGTGTTTATATAATAAATATTTTTATAATTCATATCACTTAAACGGAACAGGAGCTTCTATTTTTTCAAGTAAAGTTGCTGATAGTATTAATAAATATTATTTTAATTAGTGTCAAGTCAAAAATAAAAAATAACAGTTTTTTTCCTAATGAGATGGAATTATTAAAAATAATTAGATTCTAATATGTTCTATATAGAATTTTTTTTAAATTTTAATAATTAAACTTTATGTTAGTTTTTTGAATAATAGCTGATTTATTAAATAAAATTGATAATTATTTTCTTATTAAGCTTAGATTGCACATATGAAAATCACATTAATAGTTCCAGACGGAGTTGGTATACGTAACTATTTATATTCATCTTTCATAGATGAGCTTATAAGCAATGATATAGATGTAATTATTTATCATAACTTTAATGATGAGGTAGTTAAAGAAATTAAAAAAAATCAATCCACTTTTCTGTTCAAGAAAATACCAAGTATTAAAGAAGGGTTTATTGAAAGAATTTTGAGAGAAAGTTTAGCTTACGCTAGATTACTACGTTTTAAAAATATTCTTAAAAATGAAACTATATTATCCTTTTGGAATAACAATAGAAAAGGGGTAAAACAAAAGATATTGTATTCATTTATAAAGGTGTTAGGTAAGCTTATATCATTATCAAGTTTCACTGTGGCATTTTTTGATAAATTGCATTTGTTTTTTGTTAGTTGTAATTCTGTGAACAAAAAAATAAAGAAAGATTTAGTTGAGTTTGATTGTGATTTATTACTTAATTTACACCAAAGAGCTCCTTTAACTACTTCCATAATTCTTACAGCTAAACAGCTAAAAATAAAGACGGCAACGTTTATTTTTTCATGGGATAATGTCCCTAAAGCAAGATTGATATCAAGATATGATAATTATTTTGTTTGGTCTAAAATAATGAAGGATCAATTAAGCTTATTATATCCAGAAATAAATGAAAAACAAATTGACATTGTTGGTTCTCCACAGTTTGAGTTTTATGATAATACTAAATTTCATGTCAAAAAAGAAGTGTTTTTTAAGGCATATAATTTAGATTTAAAGAAAAAAACAATTTGTTATTCTGCTAATGATAAAAGTTTGCCATATGATCCTGATTATTTAGATGATATATGTTTTGAGTTGATGAAGTTACCAGAAAAAGAAAGACCTCAAATTATATTTAGACAGTGTCCTGTAGATTTATCTGATAGATTTGATTACTTATTTAAGAAATACAATGGTATACTAAAACCAGTAAACCCTTTATGGGAGAATTCAAGTAATAGTGGAGGGTTTTCAACAATTTTCCCAAAGTATGATGACATAGGATTATTAGTAAATACAGTTTTACATTCTGATTTAGCAATTAATGTTGGGAGTACTATAGCACATGATTTTTCAGCATTAAATAAACCAACTATTTATTTAAATTATAATACTGTAGATAAACCTCTTCTAAGTGTAGAGACAATTTATAAATTTGAACATTTTAAATCTATGAACAATCTTGATGCTGTGATGTGGATAAACAATACTAATGAAATTAGGAGAAAAATCATATATGCATTAAATAATCCTAATAAAATAGCTACTGATAGATTAAAGTGGTTTGAAAATATTTTAGCCTTTAAAAATGATTCTAATAAAATAATTTCAAAAAAAATATTGTAAATGAAAATTATAGAATTAATAGAAAAATATTTTATTGACAATAATTATTTATTGAACCTTCCAATAAAAAAATTTGTTAGTATAGTAAGTAATTATTATCACGAAATTGAATCTAAGGAGTATGATAAACTCCACAAAACAATGTTTAAAGAGTCTTCAAAATATTGGAATTCTATTATTAATAATAATATAAATCAATTTGAAGATAATATTATACTTTTAGATTATGGATGCGGTACTGGATTTGCTACTAAAAAAATTCTCACTTCAAAATTGAGTTCGAGAATAACGAAGGTAGTATGTTATGATTTGTCTGCACATATGATTGAAGAATGTAAAAAAAATATATTATCTATTAGTACTAATAATGATATTGAATTTTTGTTTTTATCAGGAGATGAAGGTTTAAAGAGAATTAAAAATCTTAAGTATAATGTGGTTGTAACTAATGCCTTACTTCATCACTTGTTAGATTTAGAAGAATTTTTTTATTTTTTAGACATTATTTTAAGTAATGAGGGTGTATATATAGCAGGTCATGAACCAAATACTAACTATTATAATAATCACCAATTAATAAAAGTCACTAAAAGATTTCAAAAATATAAACGAATAACAAGTAAATTTAGTATTAATTATATTTTACAAAAATTAAACTTAAAAAAGTCAGGTTTTAAAAATATTATTAACGATACCAATAATAAATTATTAGAAGAAAAATTAATTAGTAAAAAAATAGCAAATGATGTTTTGCCAAAATTAGTTGATATTCATGTGCCTATAGGGATTGATAAAGTTCAATTTTGGGGAGAGTCAGGTTTTACTCCTAAGTTAATAACCAAAAAGTACTGTTCAGGATTAAAAGAAATAGATTTTCAGAGTTATTTTCATATTAAAGACTATAAAGCAAGTGAAAATAAATTTTGGAAAAGAAAAATGAAAGATCTAGAAAAAAAATTCCCAGTTGATGGCGCAGATTGTATAATGTTGTTTAAAAAAGTATAAATTATGCATATTGTTTTTATTACACATGAATATCCTAAAAAAGGAATAAATGGAGGAGGAATTGGATCAGTTGTTCAATTTTTAGGGAGAGAATTTGTTAAAAAAAACATATCAATTTCAGTTGTTGGTATAAACAATTCTTATAAAAATGAAGAAGAAAATGATAATGGTATTAGTGTTTATCGTGTTTCAAAATCAAAATGGAAGTTTGGTAAATTTTATCAAAACACCCAAAATATCTTAAATAAAATAGAGGAAATTAATAAAATAGAAAAAGTTAATATAGTGGAAGGAAGCGAGTTAAGTTTTGCTTTTTTCCCAAATAACACATCTTATAAAAAAGTAATTAGACTACATGGAGGGCATCATTTTTTTGCTCTTGAATTAAGGAAAAAAACGGCTTTATGGCGAAGCTTTCAAGAACGACGTTCTTTTAAAAATGCCGATAGCTTTATTGCGGTAAGTAATTATGTAGGAATTAAAACTCAAAAATATTTAAAAAACAATTTTTCGTTTAAAACTATTTATAATAGTGTAGATACTGATAAATTTAAACCTGCAAATAAATTGCTCATAAAAAAGAACACTTTACTATTTGTCGGAACTGTTTGTGAGAAGAAAGGGGTGAGGCAACTTGTTCAATCAATAAAATTTATAAAAGAAAGAATACCAGATATTCAACTAAATATTGTTGGTCGCGATTGGTTTTTTCCTAATGGTAATTCATATGTTGACTATTTAAAGACATTTATTACTAAAGATATAGAAGATAATATAAATATTATTGGGGCTGTACAACATATCGAAATCCCCAAATATATTGAAAAAGCAGAAATATGCGTATATCCATCTCATATGGAAGCAATGCCTATTGCTTGGCTTGAAGGATTGTCAATGGGGAAAGCTGTAGTTGCATCAAATATTGGTCCTGGAAGAGAAGCTATTGTAAATAATATTACCGGAGTATTGATAGATCCCCATTCTCCTAAAGATATAGCTAATAAAATAGTTAACTTGTTATTAGATAAAGAGAAATTAAATTATATTTCATTAAACGCAAGAGAAGATATAGTTCACCGTTTTAATGTAGAACATATTGTAAACGAGAATATAAAGTTTTATAAATCAGTGATCTAATTATATGGAAGAGATGAAGTTTTATAATTTGATTAGATATGACTATGGAAAATATAAAAAATACGGAGGGAATTTTATATCTATTTTGTTTTTTACACAAGGTTTTTGGGCAATTATACAATACCGTGTAGCAAACGAAATTTATAGAAAAGTAAATATTTCTATTGTAAAAAAAATACTTTTATTCATTTGTTTGATTTGGCAAAAAGTAATTGAAATTTCTACAGGTATTTCAATACCTGCATCTGCTAATATTGGACACTCTTTTTATATTGGTCACTTTGGTGGTATAATTTTAAATTCATTAACGATTATAGGTAATAATTGTAATATAGCTCAAGGAGTAACAATAGGTATAAGTGGTAGAGGGGAGAAGAGAGGTGTTCCAGTTATAGGTAATAATGTGTTTATTGCTGCTAATGCAGTGATTGCTGGAAAAATTAATGTAGGGAATAATTGTGTTATTGGTGCAAATTCATTGGTAGTAACTAATGTTCCAAATGCTATTACTGTCGTAGGAGTGCCAGCAGTTAAAATAAGTGATAATAATTCAGACGATTATATTTAAATGAAATTTTTAATAATAACATTGGCTCCGACTCTTCAAAAAAACAAAGAGTATTTCTCTTATGCGCCATATGTATATGAAATGAATTTATGGTCAAAATATGTTGATGAATTGGGAATTGTTTCACCAATATCTTATGATAAAGAGTTATTGTTATCAAAATTTGAAAATAAACCGCGGGTATTCCCTATCAACTCCTTTTCATTTATTTCTTTAAAAGAATGTTTTAAAAGTATATATCGTTTACCAACTATTTTTTATTCTATATATAAAGCAATGAAATGGGCAGATCATATTCATTTACGATGCCCAGGAAATGTAGGTTTATTAGGTTGCTTAGTGCAAATATTGTTTCCAAACAAGAAAAAAACAGTTAAATATGCTGGGAATTGGGATCCGAAATCACAACAACCTATATCATATAAAGTACAACAGTTTTTATTGAGAAATACTTGGCTTACAAAAAATGTAAAAGTATTAGTATACGGTGACTGGCAGGAGAAATCAAAAAACATAACCTCCTTCTTTACAGCGTCATATTCAGAAAATGAAAAAGAGTTTATAGAAAATAAACAGTTAAAATCATGCCTTAATTTTGTATTTGTTGGTACTTTGAGTAAAGGAAAACAACCATTAATAAGTGTGAAAGTTGTACATGAATTATTAAAAAAAGGAATTGATGTTAAGCTGAATATGTATGGTGAGGGAAGTGAGCGTAAATTATTAGAAAATTATATATTAGAACATAAATTACATAATTCTATAGTTTTACACGGAAATAAAAATAAAGAAACGATTAAAGAAGCTTATAAAAGAGCACATTTTTTAGTGTTTATTTCAAAATCTGAAGGTTGGCCAAAAGTAGTAGCAGAAGCCATGTTTTGGAAATGTTTACCAATTAGTACTGCTGTTTCTTGTGTGCCAGCAATGCTTGATCATGGTAATAGAGGAAGCTTGGTGCTACCTGTTATTACAGATATAACTAAAGAAATAGAATATTATTTAAAAAATGAAAAATTGTATGCTGAAAAAGTTTTAAAAGCTTTTAATTGGTCACGTACTTATACATTAGAAAAATTTGAAGATGAAATTAAAAAAATATTAATTGAAAACTAATGTCTTACATATTATTGATTCATTATTAACAGGAGGAGCAGAAACTATTGCTGTAAACACTGTAAATGAATTGAATAAAACTAAAGAGGTGAATGCGCATTTATGTTGTACTCGTAAAGAGGGGCCATTGATACAATTTGTTGTAGATAAAAATAAATATTTGTTTCTGAATAAGAAAAAAATAATAGACTTTGATGCATTGAAATTGTTAGTAAAATATATAAAATTAAATGAGATTACTATTTTACATGCACATACTACCTCTTTTTTTATTGCTACTTTATTAAAGTTAAGATTTCCAAAGATAAAAATACTGTGGCATAATCACACTGGGGCTAACATACAATTAAAAGGGGGACGACTTATTTTTATAAAGTATTGTTCATTTTTATTCAATGCTAATATACATGTGAATCAAGGACTATATTTATGGGCAAAAAAAGAACTTTATGTACCAAAAAATATTGTGTTAAATAACTTTGCTAAATTTACGGACACAATGCCTTATACTTTTTTAAAGGGGAATGAGCGTTGTAAGATTGTTTGCTTAGCTGCTTTACGTAGTGAAAAGGATCATGTAAACCTATTGAGAGCGTTTAAAATGGTATTAAAAAAATCAGATGATGCTAGTTTACATTTGGTAGGAACTAATTATAAAAATAATTATGCGCAATTATTAGAAAAAAATATTAAAGAAAATAATTTAACTCATAAAGTGTTTTTATATGGAAATTGTACTGACGTAAAACATATATTGACTCAAGCTTCAATTGGAGTATTGGCTTCAAAATATGAAGGTCTTCCTATAGCTTTGTTAGAATATGGTTTAGCTAGTTTACCCGTAGTAGTAACTAATGTGGGGGATTGCACAAAAGTGGTAAAACATTCTGAAACAGGAATCGTAGTTGAAAAAGAAGATAGTCATGCTTTATCTCATGGGATTTTACGACTTATTTCAGAAAGTGAACATGCTAAGCAACTTGGATTACAATTAAATAATTTTGTATTGGAAAATTATGGATTAAATGGGTATATCAATTCCTTAACCACTATTTATAAGAGTGTTTTATGAACATAAACAATAGAAATAAAAGTGATATGCGCTTAATTTTGCTCCATGCAGTTTTAGGAGTAGTAATTTATAGTATTCCATTTAGTTCAATACTGTATAGTATATTAATTACTATAGGGTTATTAGTATATATTTTTTTAGCGAAGGAGAAAATATTTGCAATATTCATTTCTGCTGGATATATCGCAACTAGTGATGTTTTGTTTAGGATGACCGGTGGTTTATTGTTTTATGAATTACATAAGTATTTACTTATTATTATTGCTTGTATAGGGGTTTTCTTTAGTTTGTATACTGCTAGAGGTTTTATTTATTTAGTAAGCATAGCATTATTATTGGTAGGTATTGTGTTTACAGAATTTAATATTACTGAAAATGCAAGAAAAATGATTTTATTTAACTTAAGTGGTCCTATTTCACTCTGTGTATTTGCTTTTTTTTGTTATAAGAAGAAATTAAGCTTAATACAGTTAAATAAGGTCTTATTTTATGCAATTCTACCCATTGTTACCATGTTAGTATATATGTTTTTATATACCCCAGATTTAAAATCTATAATCACTGGTACTGCTTCAAACCATAAAGCATCAGGAGGTTTTGGTCCCAACCAAGTAGCAACAATATTAGGGTTTGGTATTTTTATATTGATGACACGATTGTTGTTAAATAAATATAAAACTAAAGGGTTTATTGTAGAATTGGTGCTATTAGCTTTAATTACCTTTAGAGGGTTGGCAACGTTTTCACGTGGGGGCATACTAGCTGCATTTATTGCAGTATTTTTTTTTATAGGGTTAATTTACTTAAAGGGAAATACTCCTGTAGTAAAAAAAATATATAAAATGCTTTTCTTTTTTACAATTGCTGGAGTTGGAGTATGGTTTTATACTATGAGTCAAACATCAGGTATGATAGAAAATAGGTACTTAAACAAAAATGCTGCAGGAGTTGAAAAAGCAGATATTACTACTGGTCGTAAAGAATTGGCTGCTATAGAGTTTCAAGCATTTTATGAAAACCCTTTTTTGGGAATAGGGGTTGGTAAAAGTAAGCAGTATAGGCTGGATAGAACAGGAACACTGGCCGCTTCTCATAATGAAATGAGTAGGTTGGTTTCTGAACATGGTGCATTAGGGATTATTTCGTTTATAATTTTATTTTTCACCCCTCTATTATTAAGATTTCAAAAAAGAAACAATATTTATTTTTATTCTTTCTTTTTATTTTGGTTATTAACGATTAATCATTCTGCTATGAGGATAGCTTTTCCTTCATTTATTTATGGGTTAAGTTTATTAGATGTAACTTTTGAAAATAAGAAAAAAGAAATTTCAGTTTCTAAATGATATTATATATAGGAAATAATATAAAATCAAGTTTTAATAATGTAACAACATTGTCATTATTAAGTAGTTTACTTAAAAAAGAAGGATATTCTTTAGAGATAGCATCGTCTAAAAAAAATCAATTATTGAGAGTGCTAGATATGCTATGGAATGTAATTAAATATAAAAAAAATATAGATTACATTTTAATTGACACGTATAGTACACGTAATTTTTACTACACTTTTGCTACGAGTCAATTGGCTAGGCTATTAAAATTAAAGTACATTCCTATACTGCATGGAGGAAATCTACCCAATAGGTTAGAACGGTCACCTAAATTAAGTAACTTAATTTTTAAGAATTCATATAAGAATATAGCTCCATCAAATTATTTAAAAATAGCATTTGAAAAAAAAGGATATAATGTGTTATTTGTGCCGAATGTATTAGAAATTCAAAAGTATCAATTTAAAAAAAGAACAACTTTTAAACCATATCTCTTATATGTAAGGGCATTTAAGGAACTTTATAATCCTAAGCTAGCAGTATATGTTTTAGCTAAATTGAAAGAAACATTTCCAAACGCAAGACTCTGCATGGTAGGTCCAGATAAAGATGGGGCATTACAAGAATGTAAAGATTTAGCACTATCATTAAAGGTGGATAGCGCGATTGCTTTTAAAGGAATATTATCTAAAAAAAAATGGCATAAACTATCTGAAGAATATGATGTATTTATAAACACAACAAATTTTGATAATACTCCAGTAAGTGTAATGGAGGCTATGGCTCTAGGGTTACCAGTAGTTTCAACAAATGTAGGAGGACTTCCTTATTTAATTGATGATAATAAATCAGGAATATTGGTGCCTCCAAATGATATTGATAGTATGACTAATGTTATTAAAATGCTGCTAAATGATATAGATAGATTAAAAGAATTATCTTCAAATGCTAGGAATAAAGTAGAGCAATTTGATTGGGAGTTTGTAAAACATCAATGGAAAGCTATTTTGAAATAGAGTGAATTTAGTATAGAAATATTATATTTGAGGGCTATAAATTAGCACATACAATAAATGGCCGAAAAAACGAACCTTCATTTTGAATTATCTGAGCGTAAATTGTTATTGCGTTTTCTTGATGTAGGTTTAATTCTATTAGGATTACACTTTGTAGGAAGGGTTTTTGAATTTGACTATTTCACGATACGAGAGGATAAGTGGATTTGGTCATTAATACTTGGTTTCTACATCCTTTTTTTTGGATCCGTTTTTGAAATATATCATTTAAGGCGTTCCAGTAATTTTTTTGTAATTCTAAAAGGAATAGTGGCAACAAGTTCCGTAACGATATTAGTTTATTTACTAACACCCTTTTTTACACCAGAGTTACCTGAGAGTAGAATTCAAATAATGTATTTTTATTTTTCCATAATCATTTCAATGTCAATCGGAAGATTAGCATATATTTTATTCATCAACTCGCCAATATTTAAGAAAAGTGTTTTACTGATTGCTGATGGGAAATTATTAGAAGATATAGAAAAAGAGTTAGCAATTGCAGATACAAATTATAAAATTAATTATTTTATTAATACAACAGCTGATGCTTTAGGCCCTATAAGTGAAAAAGAAATACCAGCAGCTAAATTAAAAGAATCAGTAAAGAATGGTATACATGAAGTGGTTGTTACACGTAGTTCTAAATTTTCATCTTCATCATTGTATAGTGATTTATTAGACTTATTTAACCAAGGGGTTGTAATAAAAGAATATTCAGAAGTTTATGAGGATCTTTCGGGACGAGTATATATAAGTTTTAAGGATAAAGAGTTTTATAAGCAATTCCCATTTAGTCAGCATAAAGTAAAACCATTATATAGATTAGTTCATAGGTTGTTTGATGTTTTAATAAGTATTTTTGGTTTATTATGTTTGTTTTGTATGCTCCCAATATTAATTGTAGTTAATTTAATTGCTAATAGAGGTCCATTATTCTATTCACAGGAAAGAGTGGGTAAAAAAGGAGAGTTATTTAAAATATTTAAGCTAAGAAGCATGGTTATCGATGCAGAAAAACACGGTGCAGTATGGGCAGATAAAAATGATTCTAGAATTACAGCTTTTGGAAAGTTTTTAAGAAAAACTCGTTTAGATGAATTTCCACAATTTATAAATATATTAAAAGGTGAAATGAGTGTCATAGGACCTAGACCTGAACGTCCAATTTTTGTAAATCAATTAGCAAAAGAAATTCCTTTTTACCCAACACGGCATATTGTAAAACCTGGATTAACAGGCTGGGCACAAGTGAATACTAGTTATGGAGCATCTGTAGATGAAAGCTTATTAAAATTACAATATGATTTATATTATATAAAGCATAGGAATATGTTTTTAGATTTAAATATTGTAATAAAGACATTGAGTACAATACTATTTTTTAGAGGACAATAATTATTTAAAACGCTTACTTAAAAATATATACCTTACTCCTAATGCTATAAATATTGGTGACATAGCATAAGCAAATACCTCAATTTTAAATATCCATGCTAAAACCAAAGAAATAAGTAATAATATCAGTAGCTTAAAATAAGAGTTAATCCATTTTTGTTTCTTTTTATTTAAAAGAACAAAGCTCATAATTAAATTAGGAGCAAATGCCCATAGAATATTAAAATTATTTGCTGTAGTTGTATGATTTGTAGCAAACCATAATAATAAAGAAAATACACCAATGATTCCAGTTGTAAATAATATGGTAAAATCTAATGTTTTATTTCGAGTGTTTTTTTTATAATCATTAAAAGTAATCCATAGGATTAAAATAGCTATAAGTGAAAGGATACTGTATGGACTTAAAAAGGAAAATTTTTGTTCCATTATTCTAGAACTGTCTACTTCTAAAACTGTAGTGAATTCTTTTACTAATGAGTTATTATTGATTGTCGCATTATTTAATGCTTCAAAAATATATTTTGGTAAAAACTGGTACTCATCAGTCGTGGCTTTTATATCTATAACAGAACCAAGAGCAATATTTATCCCTACATTAGCCCATGTATTATGAGGAACATTGTTATTGATCAAATCACGCATAGTGTATGATGTCGTGATGTGGTTGTTTTTAATAACAATATCATTAGGGAAAACTTCATCCAAAACAGTTCTTATTTTTGTAGCGCAATTATTGTAGAAAAAATCATATTGATATGTTGCATTTTCTGGTTTGGCGTTGTTCTCTAAAAATGAAATTAATTTTTTTCTTTGTTTGGAAGTAAGGTTTAAAACTTGTTTCTCAACAGCTCTATTTTCATATTGATATTGTTGGTAAAAATAGTCGTACGGGGCTTTATCTAGTTTGTAGTATAATTTTCCTTTAGCAAAATTGGCATAAAAATTAGGCTTTTTAAAATCAAAGACACCATAGTTATATACAACATCATAATGATTGTTAAAGTCTTGAATCCTAAAAGCACTATGACCAAACTTACTATATAGTTCATCTCCAGGGGCGCAAGTTAACACCGATATTACTGTATTGTCTGAATATGGTATAGTTTGAGAAAACGTGAGCCAACTTAATAAAAGAAATAAGCAGCAACTAATTGTTTTTTGCATCTTTTAAAAGATAAAATTATTTTTTACTAAAAATACTCCAGTCTAATTTTAAAGAAAATATATTTGAGTAAAATGTTTCGTCTGTTTTTCCAATATTAGTTAGAGAATAGTCAATAAAAATACCTTTATAGTGAAACCCTAATCCTAAATTTGGTTGTATATTAAGTTTTTCACCCCCTTCAAGTTGTGTGATATTTTGAAATTTCCCAACACCACTTCTTAAAAAAACCAAGCTATTATAATTTAATTCTAGTCCAAGAGCAGGTGTTATACTTGCAAATGAAGAAGAGATAATATCGTTTGTTTGAGTAAAGCGGACATCAAAATCTAATTCTGTTAATAATGAAAGTTTATGTTTAAATTTGAATGTTCTTGCAATACCTAATTGTAATTTTGGGATAGTAATTTCAGTATTTTCAGGAGCCTCTTGACTTTGCCCTGTATTAGTAAACGCTGAAGTGTCTTGAATATCTTTTAGTTTATCTTCATCAATATCCCATGTGTTAAACGTTGTTGTGATGTCTCTAGCCATAAAACCAACAGTCCATTTTTTATAGTCGTATTGTAACCCAACATCAAAACCAAACCCCCATGAATTAGCAAAATCACCTATAATTCTTCTTATAATTTTAATGTTAGCACCAAAACGTAAATTCTCAACACCTAAGTTTCTAGCATATGAAAATGTTACTGCATAATCAGCAGCTGAAAATAAATTAATTCTACTGTAATCAATCCCATTTTCATCAATTAATTTTGTGGTATCTAATATATCATCAACTCCAAAACGAATTAACGATAAAGCAAATGCACTTTTTTCATCTAGCGGCATAGCAAAACCTGCATAATCATAACTCGCAATATTAGCAAAGTAGTTTGCATGCATTAAAGAAATTTGTTTGTCTTTTAATTTTAACAATCCAGCAGGGTTCCAGTATCCTGAATTTACATCATTGCTGCTCGCAACAACAGCGTTCGACATACCAAAAGCTGCGGCATCAACACCGATATTTAAAAACTCATTTGAATACTTTCTTGTTACCTGAGATTGTATAGTGAAGGAATATAGAAATGCTATTAAAAATATGATCTTTTTCATCGAAAAATATAAAAATTGAAAACAAAAATAGGGCTTTATATGCAAACTAAAAATTAGCAAGCTAGTAAATAAATATAGTTTAAATAAAGCTACGATACTAACAAACTCAAAAAGACTATAAGATATTGTATCGGAGCAATGTTTTTAAACGGATATATTGTCTTGTCATCGAAAATATTATGCCAAAACATCTAGTAGGTTTATATTTGGTATCCCAAAATTAATTTACCTAATTAATTATTTTAATCCTTAATTTATTAAATTCAAATTTCATGAAAAAAATTACATTATTATGTACAATGCTATTGTGTAGTATGGCAGGGTTTTCACAAAACATTGTCATTGGTACAGGAACTGACCTGACAGATGGTACAGGATCAGATCCTGTAGACGGATATTATAATTCATTTAGATATCAAGTAGTTTACACTGCAGCCGAATTAAGTGCTTCTTTAACACCTTACGATGAAATAACAGGGCTAGGATTTTCTGTTTCTGAAGACTATGGAGGGGGGAACCTTTTAGGATATACTATAAAGATGGGACATACTAGTGCAGTTGATGCTGCTACGCATATAGTTGATCCTACAATAGTAGTAAGAAATGCGGCTGATTACGATCCAACAGTTACAGCAGCTGGGGTTTTTGATATGTTACTTTTTGATACAAACTTTGTTTGGAATGGAGTAGATAATGTTGTAGTTGATATTTGTACAGACGGACAAAATCCATATATAGCTCCAAGAGGAGGGGTTAGAACAACTAGCATTGTTACAGGAAGTAGATTTTATAGAACAGATGGAGGAACTTCATGTGGTAATAATACTACAGGTACAAATGGAAACAAACCTAACATTCAATTTAATTATATTGATGGTACACCACCAGCTTGTGTAGGACCTAATACCTTAACAGTTGCAAATATAATGCCCACATCAGCTGATTTAGGTTGGACAACAGGTGGTAGTGGAGAATCTAATTGGGATGTAGAAGTATTGCCAGTTGCTACTGCAGCAACAGGGACACCTACTGATACTGGGGTAGCTAACCCATTTAATAAAACAGGATTAACAGCTAACACAGCATATAAGTTTTATGTAAGAGCAAATTGTGGTGGTGGAGCAAGTACTTGGTCTGGGCCATTTAACTTTACAACACCTTGTGTTGCCATAAATGTTCCATTTACTGAAACGTTTAATTCAGCTTCAACTACACAAAATTGTTGGAGTGTTTTAAATAATAACAATGATGGTGATCAGTGGGATATGGATTATACAACGAATCCACAAGAAGGTGATGAAGTTGCAGTAATTTACACAGATTATAATGCAGGAAACAATGATGATTATTTAATTTCTCCAGGTATAATTTTAACTGGAAATGAGAGATTAAAATATCAATATAGAGTGCAATCAGCTGGTGAACCAGATGATTTTGAAGTTTTATTGTCTACAACAGGTACCGCTCCTGGAGATTTTACTAATACATTGGTAGCAAGTGCTTCATATTCAAATACTGGATATATGGAACAAGTGGTAGATTTGTCTGCTTATACTGGTACTGTATACGTAGCTTGGCATGTACCTAATGGAGGCCCTGATGGTTGGAGATTGTATATTGATACAGTAGTTTTTGAAGCAATACCATCTTGTGTAGAACCAAATACGTTAACTGCTGCAAATATTATGGCAACATCTGCTGATTTAGCTTGGACTTCTGGTGGAAGTGGAGAAGCTACTTGGGATGTAGAAGTTTTAGCAACTGGAGTTGCGGCAACTGGAACTCCTACAGATACTGGAGTAGCAAATCCTTTTAATAAAACAGGGTTAACTGCAGCAACTACATATGATTATTACGTTAGAGCTAATTGTGGGGGAGGAGATAGCGTTTGGGTAGGTCCGTTTACATTTAGAACTTTATGCGCTACAATTACTCCAGCTTATATAAATGATTTTACAGCTTATCCAGGAAACTGTTGGGAAGAAGGTAATGATACAGATATAGCAACAGGTCCTAATAATACAGATGGAGCTTGGGGAACAACAGATTATTTAAACACACCAGCAACTAGTAAAGGAGCTAAAATTAATTTATGGAATTTAGGTGATAGTGACTGGATAGTTTCACCAACCTTTGATTTGTCAGCAGGTAGTTATGGAATTGCAATAGATGTTGCCGTTACTGATTATAATGATGCAGGTGATGATACAATGGGTAGTGATGATGAGGTGCAAGTTTTGGTGTCTAATGATAATGGAGCAACATGGAATAATTTAGAAACGTTTAATGCAGCTAATGAACCAGTTTTCACAGGAGAAACAAAAGTTTATGATTTAGCAGCTTATACTTCTGCTACAACAAAGTTTGCTTTTTGGGCAACTGAGGGGACAGTAAATGATACTGAAGATTATGATTTTCATATCAGTAATTTTAAAGTAGATTTATATACAACTTTAGGTGTAGAAGAGTTAAA
>Ga0209291_1002042_pt1 | contig 16936 bp, 17 predicted proteins | sample GOMGulsemesocosm_FD_184633 | JGI IMG/M metagenome (GOLD analysis project Ga0209291, IMG submission 184633) | Methane-oxidizing microbial communities from mesocosms in the Gulf of Mexico - GOM9B Gulf of Mexico (SPAdes) (version 2) | ecosystem: Environmental > Aquatic > Marine > Cold seeps...
CAGTCAAGCAGTGCTAGAGTTCGCAAGACAGCTTGGCTACCAGAGAATCTTAGCGTTAACGGAACCTGAGAATGCGGCATCTCAGCATATACTTTTCAAACTCGGCTTCGAATCTCGTGAGCAAGGACTGCATCAAGGAATGCCAATTCAGTATTTCGAAAAGTGTCTTTCATCGGCTCAATAAAGTATGGTTTTTCGCTATTTAATTGTGATTTCTACGCTGTGCTGATAGTTTCATTTAGAGTTTTTGCTCAAATAAACGGGCAAAGGGTACTTCGCAATGGATGCAGACATAAAATCAAAAATAGTTAAAGGTACGTTAGGTGGGGTGATTTTATCGATCATGCTATATGTAGTTTCACAATCATTTTTTTATGCCGAACCGGGATACATCTATCATGTACGAACTGTAACGGGTAACGAAACGGTTGTGACCGAAATCGGTTATAAATTTTATCCATTTGGCCGCTATAATGCATGGAAACGTGCGATGACAGTTCAAGCTGCTTCGGGTGCGATTAAGCATGCCATTACGGCTGAAAAAGACCAAGATTCAGCTTCTGCAAGTTTACCGCCAATGAGTATCATGTTTTTAGATCAAGTGGATGCCAAAGCGGAAGCCACTGTGCGATTTTCTATACCTTCTGATGAGGAAGGCTTCCTCAAGTTAGCCCATGAGTATAGTTCTCCTGAAAACTTGCTACGAACTGCCTTACTGCCTGCTTTTAAGGAAACATTACAAGCTAATTCCTCATTAATGACTGCCGAAGAATACTATGCTGGTGGACGTACTGAGTTTAATTCTGAATTTGAACATCAAATGAATAATGGTATTTATTTAGTAAAACGTGAAGAAGTAGTTGTTCGATCTATGAAGACAGCTTCTGCGTCTGCTAATGCTGCATTAGGTAGTGAGCAGGAAGAATATGGTGAAGATACAAAAACGATATTTGTGGTTCGTAAAGTACTTGATACTGATGGTTTACCGCAGCGTAAAACCCAACGATTTACCGACTTTGGTATCACGGTAGTATCCGCATTAATTACTGACATGAATCCAAATCAGAAATTTATCGAGCGTATGCAATTGAAACAAAAAGCATCGGCTGATAGAGCGATTGCACGCGAACAACGTGTGCAAGAAGAAGAGCAGCGTTTACTGGTCATCGCACGTGGTGAGCGTGAAGTTGCTGAACGACAAGCGCAATCAAAAGTGGATCAAATCCAAAAAACCACAGAAGCTGAAACGGATAAACAACTGGCTATTACGAGTGCTGAGAAGTTAAAAGCAGAAGCGGAAATTCACCGTGAAACAGCACAAATTAATTTCGAAAAAGCTATTATCGAAGCTAAAACTCAGCGCACACTGGCTGACGCAGAGGCGTATCAAAAAGAAGTGATTTTACAGGCTGATAATGCGTTGGCGCAAAAGTTAGATGCAGAAATAAAGATCCAACAGTTGTGGGCGCAAGCTTATGCGAAACGGCAAGTACCGACGAATGTGTTTGGTAGCGGTGGAGGAGCTGGAGGTGCTCCTGTCGGTAATGATTATGAGACGAAAGCCTTCATGCAAATGCTTACTTTAGACGCCGCGAAAAGGTTAAGTTATGACCGTAATTTAGTTAAAGAGTAGAGGATGGTATTAACCATTTCTCGCCTTTTTTATTTTTTTGTCTTACACTGATTTTAATTTATACCACCTCGTAAAACAAAGGAAAAAAACATGGCTCTAGCAACTGCACGACACATTTTAGTAGACGACGAAGCAAAGTGTAATGAACTAAAGGCACAAATTGAAGCTGGTGCTGATTTTGCTGACGTTGCAAAGCAAAATTCAAACTGTCCTTCAAGCGCTAAAGGCGGTGATTTAGGTCAGTTTGGCCCAGGTATGATGGTTCCTGAGTTCGATAAAGTTGTATTTTCAGCGCCTGTAAATACAGTTCAAGGTCCAGTGAAAACACAATTTGGTTATCATTTATTAGAAGTTACTAGCCGTAGCTAATAATCAATTATATTCCTCGTATCTTTCGTGATGCGAGGAATATCTCTGCTATTCAAACCAAGCTTAAATTCCACCCAGTATTTTATTACCCCAGTACCAAGAAAAGTAGCTTAGATTCAAATAATAAGTGCATGCTCGTCATTGTTTGACTGTACTATCCACGACTGAAATATTTTAAAGGTGTTCACTTGATTAATTCCCATAAATTCACCCTTGCAGGTTGTCTCGCTATTTTACTTTGGAGCACTATCGTTGGGCTTATCCGTAATGTTGCCGAGCAGTTAGGTCCCATTGGCGGTGCTGCGATGATTTACACTGTCAGCTCTGTATTTTTGCTGATTGTTTTAGGCGCTCCTAAGCTTAAAAGCTTTCCTCCTCGCTATTTACTCATTGGCGGTGGACTGTTTGTCAGTTATGAAATCTGCTTATCTTTGGCATTAGGAATGGCAAATAACCGCACCCAAGCGGTAGAAATGGGCGTAATTAACTACTTGTGGCCTTCGTTAACAGTCTTGCTTGCGGTATTTATCAGTGGCAAACCTGTTAACAAGCTACTTTACCCCGCGATTGCCCTGTCATTTTTCGGTGTCGCATGGACAGTGGGTGGTGATGAAGGTATTTCGATTAGCCAATTAACCAGTAATATTGCGACCAACCCCGCCAGTTATTCAATGGCGTTCTTTGGTGCATTCATTTGGGCGCTGTATTGCAACATAACGAAGAAACTAGCCAATGGTATGAATGGTATTACTTGGTTCTTTATTGGTACTGCGATTGCGCTTTGGATTAAATACTTGATAAGCAATGAACCTACTATGGTATTTACGACGGAAGCGACGTTTGACTTGTTACTCGCGGGCATCGTGATGGGCAGTGGTTATGCGCTGTGGAATATCGGCATTATCGGCGGCAACATGGTTTTTTTAGCCACGCTATCTTATTTCACGCCAATCTTATCGACCTTCTTTTCTGCAATGATATTAAATATCGACTTGACGACTAAATTTTGGGAGGGCGTGATCATGGTGACTATCGCGTCGTTAATTTGCTGGTGGCTGACGCGTGAAAAATCAGTAATAAAGGTACAGGTTAAATCTAATTCATAGTTATTTTAACTAAATATCAGAATTTAGCTGCGGTAAGTTGCTATCAAAAAGCGGGTTTAGAAGACACTGGAGAGCTATACCTTGGTGGTAGTGCGGGCCCGCAATACATAATGAAAGCTAAAATTACATAGGTCAGATCATAAATCTTGAATTAAAGTGTTTTTTTGTAGTCGAATGCCTGATGTACTGTGATTAATTTAGTTTTAGAGAATATAGGGCGATAGTATGAGAACAATTGGCAACATAATCTGGTTTCTGTTTGGTGGAGCTGTCATGGGGCTTGTATGGGTTCTATTCGGTCTATTAGCGTTTATGAGTATTGTTGGCATCCCTTGGGGGCGATCTTGCTTTGTTATCGCGGGTTTCTCATTCTTTCCATTTGGTAAAGAAGCCATCTATAGAGATGAATTAACTTGCGCAGAGGATATCGGTACCAGCAGTTTTGGTTTCATCGGTAATGCGTTGTGGTTTATATTCGCAGGTGTTTGGCTGGCAATCGGCCATGTGATATCTGCTATAGCCTGTTTCGTGACTATCATCGGTATTCCATTTGCACTGCAACATTTGAAATTAGCTGTTATTTCGCTTGCACCAATCGGCCAAACGATTGTAGATAAAGACGTTGCTGCAATGGCACGCTATAAAAATGATAAGTTTAAGCTTTAATAAAAATATACAGCGTAATAAATAAAATATTATAAAAACCGTGAAATTAAGTGTAAAAAGCGTAGAATACTGACTCTAGAATATAATCCACTTTAATGTAGATGAAAGGAGTTGTTAAATAACGTGATAATTACGCCGCCTTAGCCCCAGAACTTCCCTCTCCTAGCTTTATAGCTACCAAGTATCATACTTCACTCGCGCCTGTCTTACTGTTTTTCAGTGACTTCCTGCGCCCTAAATTTATAACTTAATTTTCAGGTCTCTGAATCGATTTCGGCTACCTGATGAAAAGTAGAGATTTAATGTTTAAAAAATTCAAAACCGATTGGATGTCCAACATCCGCGGCGACTTGCTGTCTGGCGTTGTCGTTGCACTTGCACTTATTCCCGAAGCTATCGCTTTTTCTATCATTGCCGGAGTTGACCCTAAGGTTGGCTTGTACGCCTCATTCAGTATTTGCGTTATCGTTGCTTTTACTGGCGCAAGAGCAGGCATGATATCCGGAGCAACTGGTGCAATGGCCTTATTAATGGTTACCTTAGTCAAAGATTATGGCTTGGAATATCTATTGGCTGCGTCACTTCTCACCGGAATAATTCAGATTGCGATAGGCTATCTTAGACTAGCGGACTTGATGCGGTTCGTTTCTCGTTCTGTGATCACTGGTTTCGTCAATGCGCTGGCGATACTTATTTTTGTGGCACAACTACCCGAATTGACCAATGTAAGTTGGTATGTTTATGCTATGACGGGACTTGGGTTAGCTGTGCTTTATCTATTTCCGAGAATACCTAAAATTGGTACTCTGATCCCATCTCCACTTGTGTGTATCGTCTTGTTGACTGCTATTGTTATGTATACTGGTATTGATATCCGTGCTGTTGGTGATTTGGGGAGTTTACCGGATTCATTACCAATATTTCTGTGGCCAGATGTGCCAATTACATTTGATACTTTGTGGATAATCTTACCTTACTCTTTAGGATTGGCGGCAGTCGGACTACTTGAGTCTATGATGACTGCGAGTATTGTCGATGACTTAACGGATACATTAAGTGACAAAAGTAGAGAGTGTAAAGGTCAAGGTATTGCTAATATTGGTGCGTCTTTAATGGGAGGAATGGCTGGTTGCGCAATGATTGGTCAATCTATTATTAATATAAAATCGGGTGGGTTAGGTCGGTTATCTAGTTTGGCCGCTGGGATATTTTTACTAATTATGGTCGTTTTCTTAGGTGAATGGGTGAAGTTAATTCCAATGTCGGCGCTGGTTGCGGTTATGATTATGGTGGCTATCAGTACCTTCTCCTGGAAGTCGATTACAGATCTAAAGCATCATCCTTTATCGAGTAATATGGTTATGCTGTCAACTATGGTGGTGGTTGTGATTACTCATAACTTGGCACTCGGTGTATTAGCCGGAGTTGTCTTAGCATCGTTATTTTATGCGAATAAAAGTCGCCATATATTGGCTGTCAGAGATGAAGTGGTTATAGATGGCGAGCATGTCACTCATAAGGTACATGGTCAAATATTCTTTGCTTCAGCTGATCACTTTATCGGGTTATTTGAATTCGAAAAGGTGGCCAATAGGATTACCTTAGATCTATCTGATGCACACTTTTGGGATATTACCTCAGTTGCAGCATTAGATAAGGTGATATTTAAATTTAGGAAGTTGGGTGCGGTTGTAGACATAATAGGGATGAATGATAGTAGTGAAACACTGATCAGTAAGTTCGCAATTTATGATAAACCAGAGCTACAAAATAGTGCAGTGATGAGCCACTAGTGGTGTTATCTCTGATAATGACTTAACAAACCAGACTATCGATTATTTTGTGCAGCCATCTGGCTGCACTTTTATATTGAACAATTGTATCAGACGAAAATAGCGCTCTTTTAGTTTTTATCCAACACGTTGTTTAAGACGCTTAAACGCTTCACTTTCTTTATCTTCTTCAACACAAACACGTAATAAATCATCAATAAAATGCAGTAATGCCCGGAGTTCAATTTGTTTGACTTGTGCTTGCTGTATGTCAGTTAGCATGTGATACATAGTCGCAGCACCAAAATCACCAAAGATGATATTAGCATCCACATCAAACAGCGTATTGTGTGCGTACAGATCGCCGTGGCAAACTTGGTTATCGTGTAAATGAACAAACACGTCTTCCATCTGTGTGACTATCTTACCAATTTGCACAATCGACAAGTTAAAGTCTGTTGGGAAGGTGTCACGTGTACAGCTGTTAAAGCATGGTGGTAGACCTAAGTTTGCATAGTGCGAAGGGATCAAGTTCATGATCAGGGCTAAGTAACTGTCTTCTTTTACCTGGGCAAGCGATTGCACCAGGCTAGGGTGGTTACCGACTTTTAAACAAGCTTGTAACTCATCTTCAGGATAACCGTCACTGGTGACTTCACCTTTGAATACTTTAACTGCAATCTCATCAGGGAATTGCGTTTGTTGCTTATTCCAAACGGCTTTCGAGATCACGCCTGATGCGCCTTGTCCCAGTACGTTTTGTAACTTATAGCTTGATGATGCTAATTGTGGCACGTTATCAATCGATACATCAGACTGACTAAATGGGTTGCCCGAGAATGCAAACCAAGCCAGTTTCGGCAAGCCAAACAACTGCTCTGGGCATGCTGTTAGGCGGTTAGCTGAAATACGTACCAGCTCAAGGTTATTACACTGAGACATAGTCTGTGGTAATTCAGTCAAACAGTTACCTGCTAGAGCTAATTTTTGTAAGCGTGGACGTTCACCTAATGAATCTGGTAATACTTCAATTCGGTTATCCGTTAAGATTAACCAACGTAATTTTGTTGGTAGAGAGGATTCTGGTACTTGGTTAATTTGGTTTGATTTAAAGCCAACCATTTCTAAATTAGGGCACTGGCCAAGTATTTCTGGTAGCGTTATAAATTGATTGTTTGATGCAAACAAGATCTTCAACTTCGTTAACTGGGCAATCTCTGCTGGCAAGCTCGTTAACTGGTTATTTGATAAATCGAGGATCTCTAAACTATCAGCCAGTGATAAGATTTCCAATGGGAAAACGGTTAGGTTTTCTGATAATGATAAACGCTTAATACCTGTTAATTCACCAGATTTTAGCTGAGATAGAGTATGCAAAATAATTTAGCCCGTGTTAGAAAGATACAAACCGGGCTAGTTTACTCGAAAATGACTGATAAAGGGGAATCTCAGTGATATTTAGACGGAGCTAGTAGGGAGAAGCCAGACTATTACTGCACACGTTTTTTAGCTAAAGAGTCTTCAGCTAAATTATCATCACGCTTGGCAATTTTATGACCATCTTCGGTGCAACCCGATTTCCAATAGCTGCTGATATACAGGTTATCTTTGTCGACGGATTTATCATTCCTAAAGTAAACACGTAAGGCTCGCATAGCCGAAAATTCACAAGCACACCAAACTGATACCTCACCTTGCTGCCATGTTAATGCTTTAACTTGAGTCAGTAAGTTTGTCTTAGCGTCGTCGGCGACAACCCAAATAATCTCGATACCCTCGGGTTTGACTAAGGTTTGCTTGTCATCTTGATGGTTAATTTCGATAACCGCATAACCACTGGCTGCTGTTGGTAGCTTAGTGAGTTGTGCTGACAAGGCGGGGAGAGCTGTCATATCTGCGACTAAGAAGTACCAATCGGTATTAATATTGACGGGTTTAATCATCCCTGGTCCAGCAATCGAGATCGTATCACCGATACTTACAGACTGTGACCATGCTGCGGCAAAGCCACCAATACTACTGTTACAACCCTTGCTATTATCATCACTGTTATTATCAATTATGCTTAAGTGTTCATGACGAACAAAATCAACATCTAATTGATTGAGCGCTTGGCGTAAATGACGGATGGTATAAGTGCGCATTTTCGGACGTTCATCTGCCGTTAGTTGTGAGATGTCAGTGTTACCTTGTTTGGTAAAGAGTAGCTTAATGTAGCCACCTGCTGCATCAGAAGGGAAGTCAGACAGGTCATCAGCCTGAAAGCTAATGCGCTGCATGTTAGGCGTTAATTGCTGGCTGTCTATAACGGTTAATACTCTGCTGTTTGGGTTCTTACTCATTTTTATATCCTTAATAATTTGGCTATTGCCCGTAGTACATGCAAATACGCTTACCGTTGATTTCGTGAATATCAAAACCAGTGTCGTAAATCGCTGACAATGTTTCTTGGTTAATGATTTCTGAGACTGACCCGTTCGCGACAACCTTGCCTTGCTTAAGTGCCACTATATTGTCTGAATAACAAGATGAGAAGTTGATATCATGGATCACAATAACAACTGCTTTACCTAATTCATGAGCCAAGGTTTTGATATTTTTCATTATCTGTAATGAATGTTTGATGTCGAGATTGTTTAATGGTTCATCCAAAAATACATAATCGGTATCTTGAGCTACTACCATGGCAATAAAGGCTAATTGACGTTACTTGTTAGACTGGCGTAATACTGCGAGCTTTTTCACCAGTGCTTTGGTATCCCAATCTAATATGTCTTGATTGTCGATAATGACACTACCACTGTCGTTATTTAATAAGCGACTTGCCATCGACAATACGGTATTTTTCCCGCGCCGTTCGGGCCAATAATTACCGTGACTTCACCTTTAATGAAATCACGTTTAGGTATTCTACTTACTTTATTAAAGCGCAAGGCTAGTGAATTTTTGTCTAACAAGCAGCGATAAGAAATACAAACCACCAACAAAATTGATTACGACACTGAGCGTGGTTGAAAAGCTAAAATGTTGTTTTACCGAGCTGATGAGAGACTGTGATCCTTTCAGATAAAGCATTCGCAGAGAATAATAAACCAAATAAAGTTGCTACAACTGTTCGTTTCATATTAATGGTAACACAAATGATAATTGCTCGTATTTGTTATCTTATACTAAAATAAACATCGATGACCAGTAAATTAAAGGTAAATGATGTAAAGCAGTGATTGAATGTAAAGCACTGTTAATAAATGTCATTTGGTGAATCAGGGTACTGTGTTTTGTTGAATCTTTTGTTTTATAAGCCAATGTTATAGCTCTATTTTATGAGGTATTTATGGATATGCCCGTTAATGGTCATGACAATTATCATGCACATTTTTATTTTGATGAATCATCACGAGTACACGCACAAGCATTACGAACAAGCATCAATGAAGAATTGGGTTTGTATGTCGGTAATTTCAATACCAAACCAGTAGGACCGCATCCACAGTGGAGTTTTCAAGCCTCTTTCACTGCAGACGATTTTGATGTATTTGTACCTTGGTGTATTGAAAATAGGCAAGGAATATCGATATTGTTACATGCAGTGACAGGCGATAATTTAATTGATCACACTGAATATGTGCAATGGTTAGGAACGCCCATTACACTTGATTTATCTCGCTTTAAATAGGAAAAGCGCATCGCTTATTTCTCACAGTGTGAACATAGCCGACAGCACAGATAGCAAAAGTAAAACTGCAAGTATTTTGTTGGTGATATCGTTTTGCTTTGTGCTGCTTAATATTTTTCTTGTTAATTGTCCGAGTAATGTCCAGCAAACAAGCGTATTACAAGCAACGAAGAAGAATATTATTGCTAAGGTTAGGTTGTGATTGAAGCTATGAGAGTCAGCAGTATTGAATAAGCTGCTGACGGTCATGGCCATAAACCATGTTTTAGGGTTAATGAATTGCAAGCCTGCACCTTGAATCCAACTCGGCCTTGTAAAGGCATCGCTTTTATCTGCTGTTGCTATAGCGGGTGTCCAATACAATTTCCAAGATAACCAGATTAACCATGTGCAGCCTATCCATGCCATTGTTTGTTGTAGTAGAGGGTAAGTAATAAATATATTGGCAATACCTTGCGCTGTTAATAAGAGAATTAACGACGCAGCACTTGCAGCACTAATGATAAAAGCGAAAGCAGAATTAATGCCGTATCGATGACCAAGGGTTAACGCGATAAGGTTTGTTGGACCTGGAGTTATAGAGATAACAACAGCAAATAACAAAAAGTTTAAATATAAAGTAGTCATAACAAGATACCATTAAATTGACGATGTAATTAGTATCTCGGTATTGTCAGCGATAGTCTGGATGATTTGTGCAGAGCTGCTGATAATTTGCAGGTGTTAATTTATAGACTCGACGAAACCAACGTCCTAGATGGCTTTGATCGGCAAAGCATAGTTCGCTAGCTACATCGATAGGCTGATAGCCCTGAGAGAGTAACTGGCGTGCTTTTACCAAGCGAAGCTGAATCAAATAAGCATGAGGGGAAAGGCCAAAGGCAGCTTTAAATGCTCGGTTTATTCTAAACCGATCGGTATCAACCGCACGAGACAAGGCTTCTAAGCCTATATCGGTATAAATATTAGCATGTAAGAAATCTTGTGTTTTAAGCGCAATAACATCAACTTCAAGTGATTTAGACTGTTTTTTTCTCCAGTCTAAATTGATGGTTAGCTTTTCTAACATCTGATCTAAGCAAGCATCTTTCACTATCTTCGGGTCTTGATGGTGTAACGATAAAAATGCAGATGAAATACTGGCTGACAGTGCTTTGTTATTCGATAGCGTGGTATCAAAGTTAAGCTCAAAACTACTGGGTATATTATCGAATAGGGTTAAAAATTTGTCCTTTATCCAGTCTTGTGGGATGTAGAGCATTCGATAAGTAAAGCCACCATATTCAGGTGCTTTGCCGTCGTGTATTTCCCCTGGTTCAAGTAGAAAGCTACCGCCAGATAAAGATGTGTGGGTATTACGTCTGCAGTTAAACTGTTGAACTCCCTGTTCAGTGATGCCGACTAAATAACTGTCATGCCAATGCGGATCATATGCATGACCGTTAAAATGCGCTCTGATTGTTTCAATCCCAGTCTCATCATCTTTACTTAATTCAAGCCAATCCTTAGGCGCTAGCTCAGCCATTTCAATACTTCCTTGTAAACGTAAATACAGACTCTACTTAGTTAAATATAAAATGAGATCTGAATCTAGAATATTTGTGCGTTTTTAATAAATTATTTATTGAGGGATTACCTCGCTAACTGGCCCTGTGTAATAGGGTCAGTTGAACACTTTGTTAGGCGAAATTATTGAGATAAATAAGTACTAACTCTTTCATCTTTGAATAAAGCCATCACTCCATCCGTTATCGAGCCGCTTAGGTCTTGAGCAGCACGACACTATAACCATGGCTAGCTAGCTCATAGTTAGCCTGAGTTACCATTGTATTGGTAACTTCTTGGTAGTTAGATTGATAGCTTGTTCCTCCATAAGAGTGGACGCTTGTTGTTTTTTAATCTAAAGGAATGGCTCCAGAAATTTCACCTTTTTCGATCACGAACAGCATATTTACAATAGGCGCATTTCCATAACTGTCATCGTTCCACGCATGATTATGCAAATAAATAAATTTACTAATAATTTCTTCTGGTGCGGCTTTATCTACGACCATTAAACTTGTTCTACGCGGGATTGATACCAATAATTGCTCAGCATTTAGAATTTCATGAGCTTTCAACATATGCTTTTTAGACAAGATTGCTTCACTACTAAAAGGTTTCCCACTTGCTGTTAAAACCTTATTGTCCAGAGATTTTACGGGAGTAAATTCAATCGCCATCGTATCGATGTTTGAGTACGCTTTCTTAATCGCGGTCTGAACATCGATTTTCTGATGGTTTTTCTCAGTTAAGAAAATAAAATTGTCGGGCGTATCGTACCCAAACCCCAGCACTAACTCAGGCTGCTCCTCTGAACCTAAGAGCCTTGTATGAACTGCACCGTATTTAATCCCAATCCAATCTCCTGGCTTTAATATTGGGAAGTACTGATCCTCTGTTACTTTTTGTTCTACTATTTCTTTCAGTTTCTCTGGCAGTGGTTGTATATCATCCATAGCATAAGCCCAACTTGAAAAAACTAATAATATGATTATTTGAAAACACTTCATGAATCTAATCCTTGTGAAGTACACTACGCCAGCTGAAGCGCAGTGTAATTATCCCTATTTAATGGTTTGCTATATACTAACAATTTCTATCCAATTGAAAAGTATAAATAAAGTTTATGAACCAAATATTAATATAAATACTGGTAAGAAGGCCCCACTATTACCTGAAGTTGTGTCTAAGTCGGTTACTAATCTAAAGCTATAAATCACAGTAAACGATACAGCTACTCGCGTTATTAATATCAATATTTGACCACTCTAAGAATGTTCCAATTACTTAGTCGAACATTAACGGACCACAAGCTGCTTTTAATTTCGAATTTTCAACTTACCAAGTTAGCTCATAGGCTGCATTTTTTTGCCTAATGGATAACACCGAAAAGCTATCGATGATTAAGTCCGCTAGCGCTAAATCTGATTTTTTATGGCTTGTTAACAGCGCAATAGTAAAACATCCTGCGTCTTTTGCTGATTTAATCCCTGCTGGAGAATCTTCAAATGCGATACAGTTTTTAGGATCTAAACCTAGATTTTTAGCCGCTAAAATAAATGGAGCAGGATGAGGTTTCCCATTAGTTACATCTTCGGCGCAAACCATGCTATCTGGAAGTTCAAACCCAGATGCAAGTAAACTCGTTTCTGCTACTTTTCTAGGCCCACTCGTTGCTATAGCCCATGAATTTTTCGGTATGCTTTTAACAAATTTTAATGCACCTTCAATTTCAGTGGCAGACTTCATTGCATGAATAGCAATATCTTTCACCGTATTTTCTTCATCAACATTTGAGTATTGGCGGTCTACTAATGTAAGCGTTTCGATTATTTTACGCCCATGAACATGAGGAAATATGTCTGAAAATTCAATGTTTTTTTGTGATGCCCATGTTTTCCAAATATTATTTATAACCTGAGTTGTGTTTACGAGAGTAGCGTCAACATCAAAAATAAATCCTTGGCAGGTAGTAATATTCATAAAGTCCATCCATTAAAATAATTGACTAATTGTTACGTTCTTTCGTTAATTTTATTGTTACGTTTTTATATACTGTCTTCGGATTATGTCCATAAAGAGAGAAAAAATAGAGACATAACAAACCAAGAGAGAAGAGGCCTGAAATAAAACCATCTAAGAATATTTGAGGTATTTTTGAGATTATTTTCTCATAGATGTCAGAGGATATAGATGGCTTGCTACTAAAAAAATAATATGCGTAGTATGAAGGTAAATAGATAGATTTATACATTAGCCATGAAGATGCAGATATGGGCACTAGAAACATAAATGGTTTTAATTGTCTTATTGGGAACACGAAATACACCATCATAATCAGACACAAAACAGCTAAAAATAATGACGAAGAGATGTACCTAAATGGAAACGTTCCGGACATATCGCCCTCATACATCGTCAAAACAATCGATCCGAACATACTTAAGAGAATGAACTTACCGACTTCTTTAGTGTTTGCTGTTCTGATAAAAATATAACCCAAAACACTTATCAATGAAGATAACCAAACGACAACTTCAAATCTTATGTCTACGGTAAACTGAGGCAGTGCCGTAGCAGCCATTATAACAATGGCGTGTACCACTGGATATACGAAAACTATAACGACACTAAGCCTAATTAACCCCCAAATAAAGATTTTTAACATACTTTCTTAATTCCTGCTTGAGGCCTAATGAGTGATAGTCGTAACGTGTGCCGGGCTTTGTTATAAAGTGAGCTCGCTAAATAAATCAACATATACTCAGCATTTGTTTTCCTTGTAAGTAATCGGAGATACTAGCTATGTAACTGAGTCTATTGATATTAACTTTAGCAGCAAGGTAAACCGGATTGTCTTTTTATAAATCGTGACTGATTTCACAAAATACCAATAACAGGCTATAAAATCATAGTGTCACCCATTTCAATTGAACAGTGTTGCTGTAATCATTTATAGCGGGTAAGGGGGTAGCCGCTGTGGTGATCTTCGCGATAATTTTGATTCAAATGGCGCGTTATTGTATGTGGGTACAAGACGGATTGCAGAGTTTGAGGTTGGCGGTGTATTAAGCGTTAGAAGACTTGATGTGGGTGGCCATCGTTGATTAAGCGTAATTAGCGATGGCAGTTAGATGTTAATTGACTATTTACTGTTACGGTTAATCAGCTGTTAAGTATTTTTTGGTGATTTCGTTCATAAAAGAAAGCATTGTTTTTAATCGTGGTGATGAACTTTTCTTACTGGCATAGACGGCATAAATCGTCACATTTGGGCTGACCTTTATTTCTGGTGCAATTTTGATAAGTTTTTTTTCTTTCACTAATTTCCGACAATAAATATCAGGTAATAGGGATATTCCTGCACCTGCTACGACCGAGTCGCGTACCATCAGTACATCTTCGAGTTGATTTGCCATAGGGAAGGTCACAGGATATTTATTTCCATCGGGTGCGAATAAACAAAAATTAGCAGGATAATTTTCTTGGGTATGATAATAACGCACATGTTTTTGTATTTCTAACCAACTGGAGTTGATCAACTCTGGATAAGCAGATAAATAGGTAGGAGAACTCATCCAGCAAAGCTCAATATCTGCAAGATGTTGAGCATAAAATCCCGAAGGAGCCAATGGACCAAGTTGGATAGCTAAGTCTAACTTGTCTTCATACAAATTCAAGATTCGTGTAGTGCTTTTCATGTTTAAGCAAATGTCTGGAAAACGCGTAACAAAGTCATTTAAATGTGGAGCCATGACTTCTCGTGAAAATGCCAAGGTGACAGCGATATTTAATTCTCCTGCAAGTCCTTTTTGGCAGAGTTCATCACCAGCAAGGTTAACCTGTTCGAGTAATGGTTTTAGTTGCTGATATAGTTGTGCTCCATCAGAAGTAAGACGAAGATAACGATTGTTACGTTCTAGGAGTTTTACATTAAGCCGCTCTTCTAAGCGAGCTATTGCACGACTAATACTTGATTTTTGTATGTTTAATCGTACTGCGGCTTTTGAAAAACTGTTGCTTTCAGCTACGGCAATAAATAAAGGTAAGTCATTCAAATTCCAATTCATAGCTATCCTAAATGTAATACATAAATCAGAAAAATATTATACGAGTATAGAATGTTTTTTATCATAAATAACTATTCATAAGATATTGAGCTTTAGCTCACTTATCTATTAATCCCGAGTTTATTTTAACTACTTTATACCATTAAGCAAAGTTGAAAATAAGCAACGCAGTGTTGCTTTATTGAGACTATTACGGTGATGATGAAACTCATATAGTGGATGAAAGAGACATACCTACCAATATAAAATTAAACAATAATATTAAATAGATAAATTAGATTTATCTCTCTGATTATTCTGATTTCAATATAAAGAGAGAATCAATGTCTACGTATAAATCGAATACCTTAATGAAAATTTGTTTATTATTGGGGTGCAGCTTACTTGTCATGGGGAACGCTGCGATAGGCCCTTCATTGACACAGATTAATCAGGTGTTTAATGACCCGTTCTACGTGTCATTACTCATGACATTACCTGCAATCGGAGTGGTATTATCGGCGCCATTTGTTGACAAGCTAATGAGGCTCGTCGGAGAGAAAAACGCGTTACTTGTTGGACTATTTATTTATGGGGCAGCTGGTAGTAGTGGCCTATGGCTTAACTCAATCTATGCGCTATTATACTTTCGTTTGTTATTTGGTGTTGGTATTGCGATATGCATGACTGTCATTAATCATATTATAGGAAGTGCATTTCAAGGTAAATCGCGTACAGACTTTATCTCTTTCCAATCAATAGCAGTTAATCTGGGGGGCGTTGTGTTTGTACTCTTAAGCGGTAGCTTAGCAGAATATAATTGGCGTTTTCCATTTTCCCTATATTTACTGTCCTTTGTCATTTTAATTATGTCGGCAAAGGCGATTACTATATCCACACATAGGGATGATGAGATAAAAAAACGTTTAACAGGATCTGATATTAAGCGGGTCTTTCCTTCCTATATAATGGGTTTAATTGGTATGCTTTTTTACTATATGATCCTTATTAATTTACCTTTTACACTGGTTTCATCTTTATCTTTAACAAGTAGTATGATCGGTATAGTTATGGCCGGTATGAGCGTGCTCTCGGTAATTGTCGCTTATTTATTTCGGCATATGTTGTCAACGTTGGGTGAGCGATGGTTATTAGTTATTTGCTTCAGTTGTTATGCAATTGCATTAACTTTGCTTGCACTAACTCAATTTGAATGGCGGGCTTATGTCACGATTGTATTTTCAGGAATAGGTTTTGGATTATTACTACCAACGTTAAGCCATATGATCATGTCGTTAAGTACTGCGGTACTGCGTGCTCGTTTAATGAGTGGGTTTGTGATGTCTTACTTCTTGGGGCAGGCGCTTAGTGCATTTGTTTTACAGCTAAATATGTTACTACCAGAAGGGCTCGTTTTTCTTATCTTTGCCATGATTGCGGCTATTACGGCATGCTTGTGCGCTCGTTTTCTCGATATAAAAGAGCCAAAAGAGGAGGCGTTAAAGGTAAGAGAGAATGACGTCTGCTTTGGGAAGAACTTCTCATGAAATTAGTACCTGTTGTTAACTTAGTGCCTCATTATATGAATGATCCAGGGTCTCTGACCAAGCGACTTAAAGCTCGGTGTGTCAATTTCCATATTATTGAGCAAGAAAAAGGTAAGTTGGATCAGAGTACGTTTTTTCGTCAAACTATACTGATGAACAACCAGTCTAGTTTAATATTAGCGCGATCGTCTTTAATGTCAGAGGACTCTGTGATAGTGAATAAATTTTGTGAGCTTGGAGATAAATCTTTGGGTGAACAATTATTATTTGCAGAGCAGAACGTAAAGCGTAGTGAGTATTCGTTTTTCCAAGTTAGTCAGCTTGATCGTGACATGATAAATCTAGATAGAACGGAAATAGTGTATGCAAGACGTTCTTATTTTAGATGGCAGAGCAACCAGCTATCATTGCTTGAAATATTCTTACCTGATGCACATGATATATTGAGAGGGGAACGCTAGTATTGAGTGGCCATCGCTAATTAAGCGTAATTAGCGATGGCTGTAAGGCGTTGCTTATATCTGGGTGATATTAAGCGTCGTCTTTTTCTGATTCGTCAGACTCTTCAACGATTTC
>Ga0209291_1002046_pt1 | contig 16903 bp, 15 predicted proteins | sample GOMGulsemesocosm_FD_184633 | JGI IMG/M metagenome (GOLD analysis project Ga0209291, IMG submission 184633) | Methane-oxidizing microbial communities from mesocosms in the Gulf of Mexico - GOM9B Gulf of Mexico (SPAdes) (version 2) | ecosystem: Environmental > Aquatic > Marine > Cold seeps...
CAAGTAAAGATTGGGCGGCAGCTGATGCCGCACGTGATGAATTAACGGCGATGGGTGTGGTATTAGAAGACAGCGCTGGTGTTACCAGTTGGCGTCGTATATAAAACACAACCTTGTTTGAGTTAAAATGGAGGCTATAAGCCTCCTTTTTTGTTTTTGTATCACGTTAATAAGAGGCACCACACTATTTATTACAGGATTAATTTTTTCTTCTTATGGATATCCAACATTACTTCTCGAACAATTCAACAAATTCTAATGCCTTTTGTTTCACACGCGAACAAGCTAGTGCTTTTGCCAAAGACATTGCCGGTGATTTTAATCCCATACATGATATCGAAACCAAGCGTTTTTGCGTGCCAGGGGACTTATTGTTTTCGGTGGCGTTAGCGAAGCTTGGCGTTAGTAAGAAAATGAATTTTACCTTTTCGGGTATGGTGGTTGATGGTGTAACCGTGGCCTTTTCTGGCGTCGATAGCGATGAGGTCAAATTGGTTGATGACAATGGAAAAGAATATTTGTCGATCAAGCGTGAAGGCGAGTTGTCTTGTGATAGTGCATTGGCGGAAAACTTGGCCAAGCGTTATGTTGCATTCTCTGGGGAGACATTTCCCCATATTTTAGTGCCTTTGATGAAGCAAGAAAATGCGATGATTAACCCAAATCGTCCGTTGGTTATTTATGAGAGTATGTCAATTGACCTGCTACGTCTTGATTTTTCAGATCCGATATTAGAGATTATTGAAACAAAGCTTGATGCCAATGGTAAGCGCGGACGTGCGACGTTGAAGTTTTGTTTTAAAGTGGCCGATGAAATAGTTGGTTACGGTGAAAAGAAATTGGCGCTAAGCGGCTTACGTGAATTTGATGCTGGTGTGATCGGCGAAGTTGTTACCGACTACGACAAGCGAAAGTTACAATATAGCGCGTAGTAGAATGATTGCTGTTATTTAGGCGCTAAGCCCATATCATCTAAACGGATTAGAATTTCTTCTTTACGAGTACGCGAGACTTCCTGCCAGTGTAGGTTATCTCGCGCACCAATAATGGCATAAATAGAATTGAGTCCTGTTCCTTTGACTTCTTTTTTGAGTCGCGCGTAAAGCTCAAAAGGGTCAATCGCCATAAACTCTTCAATAGTGTGGATTTTGATACCGGTGAAAACCTCTTCACTCTTTGGACCAAAGCCTTTCAAATCTCTTATTCGAGTCATACATTTCTCATTATTGGTATAAAACTGCAGCAAGCTGCAGTTTTATACCATACCAGTTAGATTAAATAGGATACCTGGTATGGTGTTGCTTAATTAAGTTGTTGCCATAAATAACTGTAGATTAGTGCATACATATTGGCGCGTTGACTGTTGTCCGCTGCACCTGCATGGCCACCTTCCATGTTTTCGTAGTAATAGACTTCGTGTCCTAAGTCTTGCATTTTTGCGACCATTTTACGGGCATGGCCTGGGTGAACGCGGTCGTCTTTGGTTGATGTAGTAAAGAATACCTTCGGGTAGTGTTTGTTAGCATCAAGGTTATGAAATGGTGAATAGGTTTTAATGTATTGCCACATCTTAGGATCATCAGGATCGCCATATTCTGCCGCCCAACTTGCTCCGGCTAATAGTTTGGTGTAGCGCTTCATATCAAGTAATGGGACTTGGCAGACAACGGCGTTGTATAAATCAGGACGACGAGTAAATGCCGCGCCCATTAATAAGCCGCCGTTACTGCCTCCTTGGATACCAAGGTGCGCCGGCGAAGTGATTTTACGATCGATAAGGTCTTGCGCAATAGCTTCAAAATCTTCATAGGCTTTATGACGGTTGGTTTTTAGTGCTGCTTGATGCCAGCTTGGACCAAATTCACCACCACCGCGGATATTAGATAGGATATAAACGCCACCTTTCTCTAGCCAGTTCTTACCCAAAATTGAGGAGTAACGAGGCTTTAATGACACTTCAAAACCACCATATCCATAAAGTAAGGTTGGGTTCGTACCATCGAGTTTTATATCTTCGCGCATAACCGCGAAGTAGGGGATTTTAGTGCCATCTTTTGATGTTGCCCAATATTGCTTAGTGACTAGGCCGTCATTTTCAAATTGTGATTTTTGAGATTTTAAGCGGGTTAATTCACCTGTTGCTCCGTCAACCTTGTACAGAGTTGATGGACTTAAAAAACTCGTGAAATTGACAAAGAAATCATCGGATAATGCATTGGTGTTTAGCACGCTAACGTTACCAGTGTCATCGATGTTGACCGCTTTTGAGCGCCATTGATTATTGGTATTGGTGAAGCGTAATACTTTTGATTTTACATTATCTAATACGCTAACTAATAATGCAGATTTAGTGGTACGAATCGACGAAATCGAAAGGCTAGATGTTGGTGATATGAGTGTCTGATACTGCGCCTTGTTGTCAATCACATCATTGATAGGTGCATAAACGATACTGCCTTGACCATATGTAGTGTCGTTTATCGTCCAATCACTTTTCAGTTGAATGAATAACTCACCATTTAAGTAGGCCTTGATATCAGCATCTATTGGCAGGGCTAGTTGTGTTTTTACACCATTGACGAGTACGAACAGTTTACTGCTATAAAAAGTCGTGGCATCGTAAATAACCTGAAGCTTATCATCGCCATCGGTTAAGACGTAACCGCCAGCTGCCACTGATTTTTTATCTGATTGATAAACTGTTTTCGCGTCACTGAGCGCTGTGCCTCTTTTCCATAATTTAACGATAGCAGGGTAACCAGAATCAGTCATGCTACCAGGGCCAAAGTCTGTACCAACAAAAACAGTGTTGTCATCTATCCAACTGATTGCGCTTTTAGCTTCGGGTAATTCAAAACCGCCTTCTACGAACGATTTTTTGCTGATATCAAACTCTCTTACCACGGAAGCGTCACTGCCACCTGGGGATAAGCTGACTAGGCAACGGTTGTAGTCGGGGTAGCGACAATCCATCCCTTTATATACCCAGCTTTGGCCATCTTTAGCGGCTAAGGCGTCAATATCGAGAATAGTTTCCCACACTGGACTATCTTTTTGATATTCGGCTAATGTCGTGCGGCGGTAAATGCCGCGTTTATGATTTTTATCGGTCCAAAAATTGTATAAGTAATCACCGCGCTGCGTAGCGTAGGCAATTCGATCGGTTGAGTTGAGTAGCGTCATATTAGCATCGAAGCTTTGCTGATAAGACTCATGGCTCTTTAGCACGCTAAATGCGGCTTTATTATTGTCGCGAACCCAGGCCAGTGCATTTTTATCCTCGACTTGTTCGAGCCATTGATAATCACTGTCGGGTTTTATTACGACGTTTTTTTCGGGGGTGGTATTACAGCCCGCTAGGACGCTAGCGCTTAGCGCTGCTATCACCAAGGGTTTGTTATTCATGTTCTGTTCCTTGCATTTTTCTGATGGGGTAAGTAACTAATTACACAATTATTTGATGGTCTTATAGTGCAATTCATAGGGACGAATCGCAACTATTGTTTTGTGACTATTTGTTACGACTAAATAGTTATAGACGTCTAGATGTCTTTGGTGTAACTTTGACGATATAAAATCTGTTGAACAAACTCTGGTTGTCTAATATGCCCATAAATATCCCTGACTTGTTACCTGCTACCGATGTATTACGCGAAGAAAATATCTTTGTGATGAGCGAAACCCGGGCTATAAATCAGCAGATACGTCCAATGAAGGTGTTACTGCTTAATTTAATGCCAAATAAAATCGAAACGGAGACGCAATTATTACGATTATTGGCTAATACGCCATTGCAAGTTGATATTGAATTTCTACGTATTCATGACAAAGAGTCAAAGAATACCCCATCTGATCACATGAACGCCTTTTATCGTGATTTTGAACAGATTAAAGACATTAACTTTGATGGTTTAATTATCACGGGTGCGCCATTAGGTCAGGTTGATTTTGAAGATGTTAGTTATTGGAATTCGGTCAAGCAGGTCTTTGATTGGTCCCAACAACACGTGACATCACGATTGTTTTTATGTTGGGCGGCGCATGCGGCATTTTATCATTTTTATGATCTCAATCGCTACATTAGAGAGACTAAAATTTCAGGGATATTCTTACATAATCGTAGTAAGGTACATGACCCGCTCTTACGTGGTTTTGATGACGATTTTTGGGTGCCGCATTCTCGGTTTGCCCAAATGGACGTGGCCCAAATCAAGGCGCATCCGGACTTAGAAATATTGGCTGACTCACAAGAGGCTGGTGCCTATCTCGTTGTGAGTAAAGACCGCCGTAATTTATTTGTTTTAGGGCATCCTGAGTATAATGTAACGACCTTAAATGATGAATATAAGCGTGATTTAAGTGCCGATTTAACACCCGATATTCCACAAAATTATTATCCTGATGATGACGTTACGCAAAATCCTCATGGTTGTTGGCGTAGTCATGCCAACTTATTACTCACCAATTGGTTAAATTATTACGTTTATCAAATAACGCCATTTGATCTTAATGATCTGGATAGCCGTACTCCGTGGGAAAATTAGTACCTTGTCGCTTAAAGTAGGTAGTGTTGTTTGAAGGCAATGCTATCTATGCTATTGTGATCCTCTGGTTATCTGCTTAACTTTTATGACTAATATAGTAAATAGTACTTTTCTGTTATGGTTTTATAGCTGTCTGTGCCGGTGAGGTTTTGGGGCTTTTTTGAATATTACGTACGATATAAAAAATATAAAAAACGTTGGCGAGGGAGCGATAGTTCTGATCGCAAAATCGATGGTGCTGATTTTCGCACTATTGCTTAGCCCGCTGGCGAGTAGCGAATCTTTCGAACAAGAACTATCGGCTCAAATTACTTTGGTGAAAGCCAAATTGATCACGGCTGAAACCAAACTTCCTACGGACATTCGCGCTACTAATGTAGTGCTTAGCGATATTGGTCAACCACTGCATCAGTCGTTAGCCTGGGATTTTCAACTCCTTGAAATATATCGTAATATAATATTGGGTAAGCTCGAGAAGGCGCAAAGCCAACTTGACGCTATACATCAACAGCAGGTTTCAATTCAAATTTTCTCTCGTCAGCTGTACCTTAATGCGATTATTGCATTTAAGAAACATGATTTCGAAAAAGTGTTTGTCTTGCTCAATAGAATGAATCAATTGGATATGTCGAGCTTACGTCCTAATCATCAATTTGATATTTATATACTTGCTTCCAATGTGTACGCTAAAGCTGGCGTTATCAATGATGCATTAGGCTACGCCAATAAGGCATTATTAATCGCGAAAAATTTCGACAATACCTTGCTCAACTGTCGGGCATTAAACACTTTATCTTTTGTTCATTTCACCAATAATAATCTGACGGCGCTTGAAATGCTTTCTAATCGCGTGTTGTCGTTATGCACGCAAGAGCCGTATAGCGGTGAGTTGGTTAGCGGTTATTTCTATTTGGCCATGTGGCACAGCAAACAACAGCAGCATCAACAAGAACAAGTACTGCTGCGACAATCTATTGCGGGCTATCAAAAGTTAAAAACCCCGCTAGCACAGGCAAAAGTACAATTGTATCTTGCGCATTCATTAGTTAACAGCGGCCAATTATTAGACGCTGATAATGAATTGAATGATGCGTTGGATATTATTATTGGTAGTAATGACGCCGATGCAAAAGCATTTGGTTATAACACTAAGGCGGTATTGCTAGAAAAAATGGGACTGTTAGATGATGCGATGTTTTACTTTAAGCGTTATTTAAGTGCGCATAAAGCCAGCAGTAATCGAACAAAACTGATTAATCTAGCCTATTTACAAAAGAGTTTCGAAAGTAAAGTAAGTCGACAGGCTAGGGATCTTGCCAAGGCAGAGTCACAATATAGCCAGCTAAAACAGGAGCAAGCTAGTCTAAAAAATTGGGTATTGTTTCTCGCCTCTTTATTGATTATATCTTTTACGTTGTTTGTTTTTGTTTTCTTTAAACGTAAGCAAACGCTATCAATGATTGAGCAACAACAAAAAGATGAACTCACGCAATGCTTAAACTTAGATTACGGGATGCTTAAGGCGAATGAGTTAATCAATAATGCGATTAAAAAGAAACATAATATCGCAGTAATAGTCTGTAATATTGATCAGATGGATAGCGTTAATCTTAATTTTAACTATGACTTTGGCGATATTTTCTTGCATTCCTTTGCAATAAAACTCGCTGCTATTTGCACCGAAAATGCAATTACTATTAGAAAATCTGGTGATGAGTTTATTTTATTGCTTAGCGATTTAACGCAATCTGAAATGACACAGATAGCACAGCAAGTCCATCATTTGCTCAATGATATCGTTATTGATAATCAACGCTTTGAAGCTCACTTATCCACTGGCTGTACTTTTAGCCAATATCAAGCGAGTAGTGCCGAACCATTATTAAAACCACTGCTTGAAGATGCGTTATCTGCCTTGTGTCACGCGAAGTCACAAGGTGGTAATTGTGGCTATATCCGCAGCGGCTCCCAATATCTCCGTATTATTGAGCCATCAATACCGTAATACAAATTATTAAGCGATAGAGTTTTTGAAATTGAACATTGGTTATATCCTGTTGTGTATGATGTCAGCATCATTGTTGTTCCTACCGAGTAACGTTAATTCCTTCGAGAACATTTTAAGTCGTCTGGCTAGTGTCGAGGCGCTAACTTACGTTGATGTTGATAAGGCCAGTCGCTTGCTAGGGCGACTGCAAGAGCCGAAAAATAATCCAGAAGCAACTGAACATTATTTGTTACTTAGCGCGAGGATACTGGCGAACCAAGGGGAGATTGAGCGGGCTCGCCAGCGCTTAGTGCATCTGCTGAGTCGATCTATTTCAAAAAATAGTCAAGTCGAAGCATATTATTTACATGCGCGAATGTTCCAACTAGAGCACAAATTCGATAAGGCGTTTGAATATTTAAATTATTTTATTAAAGTAGGACCAGAAGGCGTTTCAGTATTCAATCAAGTCAGGATGCTTTCTATAGCGGCTGAATTAAAAGTTGAAGCACTTGACTTTGTGGGAGCTGAAAATTATCTATCGCAAGCCATCGATATCGCTGATCGATTAGGTAATACACTAGAACGTTGCTATGCATACGGCACCATGGCTTATGCTTACGTTGCTATTTCACCTAATGAGGCATTTGAAAAAGCAAGCGATCATGCGATAGAGCTATGTCAGCGTGCAAATGCTAGGGTGTTGCTAATATCCTTATACGGTGATCAAGCGGCGTATTTTCAGCATAATAACAATTACCAACGTCACCGCGAACTCGCTGAGAAAAGCTTAGCGTTGCAACTAGGCGAGTCTGTCAGCGTTGTTAATCGGTTACAGACTAAATTACTACTGTTAGATGCGCATGTTAATTTGAAGCAATGGGATATTGCCAAAGAACTATTGAATAATGCGTTGGCCGATATTGCGATTGAGCCTCCCCGTGCCGATTTGGGAGAGTTAGCTAGGCTAGATTCTTTGATTTCCATTGGTTTGGGCGAATTGGATCGAGGAGTAGCACAATACAAGCGATATCTAAGTTTTGTGGTGAAAAGTGATATTGCGATACGCAATGAAAGTTACCAATATCACCATGAGGCGTCTAATTATGTTGAAGAAGCACAATCCAATCAATTAACTTCGCTTAGGGCAAAAATTTCTGAGCTACAAAAGCATAACGATGAGATGTTATTTGAACGCTTAATGTTAGTGGCCGCTTTGGTCGTTTTCATCATATTTATTGGGATTCTGACCTTTCGCAGCTCTCAAAAGATAACGACTACTTCTGATCAAAAAACTGATTCACTTACCGGGTTATACTTCTATCGAGACTGCTTTAGTTACCTAATGAGTCAAAAGTCGTTGGTCTTTAATCCAAAGCAACAGTTTGCTGCATTATCGGTTGATATTTACGCGTTTGACACCTTCAATAACAGCTTTGGTCATGATCAAGGTGATTTGCTTTTGGCGAAATTTGCCAGCCTAATGAAAGCACGCCTAAAAGATATCGGTGTGGTGGTACGGCAACGAGATGACCGGTTTATTATTTTTCTCGCCAACTGTGATCACCAATATGTTACCAACATTAGCGATGAAACACTGATGTTGTTAAACGATTATGGTGATGACAGCATGGATTGTAATCTGCAGGTAAATATCGGCTGGTATTACAGTGAGGGTAGTGATGTTACTAGTGCGCATGAATTAAATTATGGCGTCGCCTGTGCCAATCAAGCACTACTGCAAGGTAAGGAAATAATGCGTGGTAGTGCGATTGAATATCTAAGAGGGAATAACGAACTCACGTTATCGCAACGCAATGACCAACAAGCCGATGGCTCGTTAATTATTTCATCGTTATGAGCTACGTTAGCCGTTCAGTATTATCCATTTCTTGAATGGGAGTTATTTGCCGATATAATTTAACTTTACGTTGGCGTAAAGGTAATCTTAAGGTAATGTAAGCTCATTCAATATTAATCCGTGTAAGCATCAAACGAAGACTTACATGGATTGTTGTATCCAATTTATTTTAATCTCCGGAGTATTTATGTCATCACAAGACTCGATCGTTATTGTACAAGCCCTACGCACACCGATGGGGGGCTTTAGTGGTAGCTTGTCACAGGTTGCTGCACCGACTTTAGCTAGCGTTGTTATTGAAGGTATTATTGCCAAAAGCGAATTAGAAGCTGACCAAATTGATGAAGTGATATTGGGCTGTGTATTACCGGCCGGTTTGGGGCAGGCACCAGCGAGACAAGCAGCCCTTGAAGCGGGTTTAGATAATGCGACACTTTGTACCACCATCAATAAAGTTTGTGGCTCTGGCATGAAAGCCGTAATGATGGCTCACGATGCCATTATTGCAGGCAGTGCAAATGTTGTTATTGCTGGTGGCATGGAAAATATGAGTCTATCACCATATATGCTGCCTAAAGCCCGTAGCGGTATGCGAATGGGACATGGCGAAGTTAAAGACCATATGTTCTTAGACGGTTTGGAAGATGCTTATAGTGGTAAAGCAATGGGCAGTTTTGCACAGAAAACCGCTGATGATAATGGCTTCACCCGCGAACAAATGGATGAGTTTGCTATAGCTTCGTTAGCACGTGCTAATAATGCAATAGAGTCTGGCGCATTTAGCGATGAAATAACGCCAGTGACGATTAAAAATCGTCGTGGTGATGTGACGGTAACAATTGATGAGCAGCCTGCTAATGCTCGTGTTGATAAAATACCAACACTGCGCGCCGCATTCGCTAAGGACGGCACGATCACCGCTGCTAATGCTAGCTCTATTTCAGATGGCGCATCGGCGTTATTGGTCATGAAGCAAAGTGAAGCGCAATCACGTGGCTTAGTGCCGCTGGCAAAAATAGTAGCTCATGCCACGCATGCGCAACTTCCAAGTGAATTTACGATTGCACCAGTCGGGGCCATGACCAAAGTACTTGAGAAAGCAGATTGGACTACTGACGATGTTGATCTTTTCGAAATTAACGAGGCGTTTGCCATGGTAACGATGCTGGGTATGCAGGCGTTAAAGCTTGATCACGCCAAGGTAAACGTTAATGGCGGTGCGTGTGCGTTGGGGCATCCTTTGGGTTCGAGTGGATCTCGTATCTTAGTAACACTTATTCACGCCCTAAAACAGCGTAATCTGGCTAAAGGTGTTGCTAGTTTATGTATTGGTGGCGGTGAAGCGACAGCAATGGCTATTGAATTAATCTAACGGAGAACAGTAATGAGTGAATTATTGAAAGTAAGTCAGCAAGAACATACGGCGATTATCACCATTGCAAATCCGCCGGCGAACACGTGGACCAGTGAAAGTCTCACCGCATTGCGCGATATAGTAAGGCGCCTTAATGATGACAAGGATATATATGCCTTGGTGATCACGGGTGAAGGAGAGAAGTTTTTCTCTGCCGGTGCTGATCTAAACTTGTTTGCCGACGGCGATATTGGTGTTGCCTCATCGATGTCACGGATATTTGGTGAAGCGTTTGAGACCTTAGCTAATTTTAGAGGGGTGTCGATAGCAGCCATCAATGGATATGCAATGGGAGGCGGTCTGGAAGTCGCACTCGCTTGTGATATTCGTATCGCCGAAGAGCAAGCACAAATGGCGTTACCTGAAGCCTCTGTTGGATTGTTACCTTGTGCGGGCGGTACTCAAAACCTGAGCTTATTAGTGGGTGAGGGCTGGGCTAAACGCATGATTCTGTGTGGCGAACGACTAAAAGCGGACAAGGCATGTCGTATCGGTCTTGTCGAAGAAGTCGTTGCGAAAGGGCAATCACTAGAGAGTGCATTAGCGCTCGCTAGCAGTGTTGCAAAGCAATCACCTTCGAGTGTAGCTGCATGTAAAACATTGATCCAAAAGAGTCGTGACGGTGCTATTAACGCAGCCTTACCGCTAGAACGTGAAATGTTTGTTGATCTCTTTAGTACTGAAGATCAAAAAGAAGGTGTTAATGCATTTCTCTCAAAGCGTAAACCGGTATGGGTAAATGGCTAATGAGTGAGCAAGCCGTTATATATCAGCGCCATCAAACTGTTGATGGTCACTACATTATTCAGGCAACATTAAATAGCGAACGTACGCTTAATGCACTCAATCAACAGATGATTGATTCGTTGTTACCAGCGCTTGCACAGTGGCGCACCGATGATTCGGTGGTCGCCGTGATTCTTGATTCTGTTGGTGATAAAGCATTTTGTGCTGGTGGCGATGTCGTGCAGTTATATCATGCGATGGCCGCAGCGCCTGGGACAAAACAGCCGTTTGTCGAACAGTATTTTGCCAAAGAATATGCGTTGGATTATCAGATCCACACGTTTGATAAGCCGTTTATTGTTTGGGGCAATGGTTTTGTAATGGGGGGAGGTCTTGGCCTAATGGCCGGGGCAAGTCACCGTATCGTTACCGAGCATGCGAAAGTGGCCATGCCTGAAATCACCATTGGTTTGTATCCTGATGTTGGCGCGACTTACTTTTTAAATAAAATGCCTGATAGATTGGGGTTATTCTTAGGCCTAACAGCAGCACAAATGAATGCTGCTGATTGTCTTGAAGTTAAGCTCGCAGATTTTTACCTTGAGCATCAACAGAAATCTGAGTTAGTTAACCATCTTCTTGAGGTTAACTGGCATCAGGCGACTGATCATCACGGAAAAATTAATCAAGTCATTAGTCAGCTCAAGCCCAATCATGAGATGACCGTAGGTAATATTGAGGCACATCGTGACGTACTCAATACTGTACTAGCCCCGAATGACTTAGTTGATGTGGTCGCGGCTATAGCAGGTATTGAGTCGAGTGATAAATGGCTGCTCAAAGCACAACGTGCTTTGGCACACGGTAGTCCGCTATCGGCTAAGATTTTAGCGCGCCAGTTGGAAGTCGGTAAAGATCTAACGTTAGCACAGTGCTTCAAATTAGAATTGGCGATTTCAGTTCATTGTGGCGAGCTTGGTGAAGTCACCGAAGGAATTAGAGCGCTATTGATTGACCGTGATAATCAACCTAATTGGCAGTACAAAAATCTAGCCGATATCGATTCCTCGTTAATCGATAAGATATTCTCACCGATATGGCCTGAGGCACAACATCCATTGAGTCAGTATTAAAAACTTAATATTGGATATAAGAAAGCCACTATAATTTAGTGCAATGCATGTCAGTTAAGGAAAAATAACGATAATTGAAGCGCGGCTACTCCCGTCATTTATCGCCTTAAATTCTAAATTGGCCAATGGAAAAATCAGGGACGATTTTTCAGTATTTGCCGCAGGTGACTATATGGATGCAGGAATTAGAGCAACGCATTTATCCAAGGATGGATATATTAGGGCAATGCCGGGAGCTGATTGCCGAGGAGCAGTTGCCGAGACGCGGATCAAATACGGTATTGAACAGTCAATTTATCATTTAAGATCAGCGATAAATATTCGGGTCGCCTTTGCAAATAACATCCCTGTTATTTGTCCTTCGGACCAGCTGAAGCTGTCTTAAAATTTTCCAGAATTTTTAATCTTTTGGATACTTTTTCTTTAAGATGCACAAATTGGTCGGGAACCGATTTGAACAGCCGACGGCTGGCCCGTAGGGTGAAATACACGGACGTATTTCATAAAGAAAAGTATCTGGTGTACGTGCGCTATCTTCGATTAAAAAGGAGAACTTGATAAGCACATCAAAAAATACTCCAAAGTTTTAATTTTCTCTTAACTGGTTGGTATTACTATCATTTAGTGGCTTTTTATTATTGGCTCGTTAAGCGGTCAATGGCTTGTTGATAGCGCTGGGCCGCGTGTTCGGTGCAAGATATTGATGTTTGAAGGTCATGTAACTTGCCATCATCTATGCCGTAAATCCAGCTATGAATTTGCAGTTCTTGGCCACGGTCCCAGGCATCCTGTATCGTCGAGATGTGTGACACGTTCATTGCCTGCTCGATCACGTGTAGTTCCGTTAGGCGGTCATGGCGCTTTGCTGCGTCCTCAATTGTGTTGAGGTGGATGTGATGTTTGTGCTGAACGTCTTTAATATGACGCAGCCAGTTATCGATTAAACCAAGGCGTTGGCTATTCATAGCGGCTAAGGTGCCACCACAGCCATAATGACCAGTAACAATGATGTGCTTAACGTGTAAGACATCGACCGCATATTGTATTACTGAGAGACAATTTAAGTCGGTGTGGACGACGGTGTTAGCGATGTTTCGATGAACAAATAATTCACCCGGCTTAAGCCCGACAATTTCATTGGCCGGTACACGTGAATCGGCGCAACCAATCCAGAGATAGTCCGGTTTTTGCTGCTCACTTAATGATTTAAAAAAGCCGGGTTCTTGGTTTTCGACATCAATCGCCCATTGCTTATTATTTTCAAATAATTGTGATAAAAACTTCATAAATACTCTATATATAGATAATTCAGCTCAATATTAACCACTTAACCAAAACAAATACAGAGGAGATGTGCTGGTCAGACTGGTGACTATTTGGCAGACATAAAAAAGGCAACTTTCGTTGCCTTAATCAATCATTATTTAACTTCTTTACCGGCGGCCTGTAGGTCCGCATGGTAGCTTGAACGGACCAACGGTCCGCTTGCCGCGTGTGTAAAGCCAAGCTCTCTGGCTATATCACCTAATTCGTCAAATTCACTTGGTGGGACATAACGAACGACGGGTAAATGGTGTTTACTTGGCTGTAGATATTGACCTAACGTTAACATCTCGACATTATGCTCACGTAAGTCTTTTAATACCTCAATAATTTCGTCATTTGTCTCGCCCAGTCCCATCATAATGCCTGATTTAGTGGTTACTTCCGGGTGCATTTCTTTAAAACGGCGCAACAACTCCAATGAATTTTTGTAATGGGCGCCTGGGCGCACTTCGCGATATAAACGAGGGGCTGTTTCTAAATTATGATTGAGTACATCAGGTGGTGCAGTCCCCAGAATGTCGAGCGCTTTATCCATTCTTCCTTTGAAATCAGGTACTAGAATTTCAATCCGAATCTCTGGGGTCGCGAGGCGAATTTCACGTACACAGTCAGCAAAATGTTGTGCGCCACCGTCCCGAAGGTCATCGCGGTCAACTGAGGTGATAACGACGTATTTTAGTTTCATGTCACGAATTGTCATCGCAAGCTTCTTTGGCTCTTGTGCGTTAACGGGTAGCGGGCGACCATGGGCAACATCACAAAATGGACAACGTCTCGTACATATCGCACCAAGGATCATAAAGGTTGCCGTACCATGATTAAAACATTCAGACAGGTTAGGGCATGAGGCTTCTTCACAGACTGAACTGAGGTCATGCTTGCGCATTGCACTTTTGATTGCGTCTATCTTGGCACTTGAACGGGGTAACTTAATGCGTAACCAATCGGGTTTACGCAATACTGCCTTTTTATCTTGTTCGATGATCTTAACTGGGATGTAGGCAAGTTTATCCGCATCCCTTAGCTTTTCGCCAGCAACTTTTGTTGACTGTTTAGTTTTGCTCATTGTTAAATCCTGTGTGTGACTCTAGCGCGCTAAATCCAAGTAACTTGGCAATTATTAGCATTAATTCTTGTTCAACGGTTTGATGATTGAAGGGACCACCAAATTGACTCATTTGTACCATCTCTAAACCAGCATAACCACATGGGTTGATACGCTGAAATGGAGAAAGATCCATATCGACGTTAAGGGCTAAGCCATGAAAAGAACACCCTTTGCGAATGCGTAAACCCAATGAGGCTATTTTCTTTTCGTCGACATAAACTCCTGGTGCATCAGGTTTGGGATAGGCGGTGATATCGTGCTTGGCTAACAATTGCACCAGACTTTGTTCGATATGCGTAACTAGGTTGCGGACGCCGATTTTTAATCGCTTAATATCAATTAAGAAATAGGCGACTAACTGCCCTGGACCATGATAAGTCACTTGGCCACCGCGATCGACTTTAACCACCGGAATATCACCAGGGAAAAGTAGGTGTTCTTCTTTACCTGCTTGCCCTTGAGTAAAAACAGGCTCATGCTCTACCAACCAAATTTCATCGGCAGACTGACTATCTCTATTATCGGTATAGTTTTGCATAGCATGCCAAACCACGGTGTAATCACGACGCCCCAGCTGGCGTATGACTAATGGTTGGTGCTCAGGGCTTTGTGGTTCAACAGCCATCCGTTACCTCATTACTAAAGTACGTATTTCACAATCTCAACCGCAGAAAGCTCTTTATAGAGTAACTCAATCTGCTCTTTGTTTTGCACTTTAACGGTATAAGAAATCGAATGATACTTGCCACTACTACTCTTTCTTAGACCTGGTAAACGTTTGTAATCGTTAGCCACGTGTTGGTCTAAAACTGTTTCAATATGTTCAGGTAAATCATCCTGGGCCAGGCCCATAATGCGGAAACCGAAATCACAAGGGAACTCTAATAACTCATCAAATTTTGTGTCCATCATTTTCTCCAACACAAAGGGGTTCAACGCTCAGTCATTGAGCAAGTGAACCTAGATCTAAAATTTGGGCTATTCTAACGTATTCGGTGCGGATGGGCTAGGAGATTGTCGGTGTACAATGCTAAAAATACACGGCTGATAGATTTATAGAGTAAGGGGATTGGTCTGAAGATGTGTCGCTATTTAGGCGATGATTGTATTTTCAGTGGAGGACATTTAATCGCGGTTAGGATGGTATACGTTCTTGATCGTCGATTGAGATAATGATTGGATTTTCGCGCCATAAAATAGATATTATGGTGGTCGTTACCGATAGATATCTCGCTATCGGCAACAATCACCTTGCAAAATTAGTTACCGATATCGCTAACCATTTGAACCATATAATCGGTAGTGCGCTTAAACCAACCACCAAGTTCTACTTCATTTAAGGTAACTAATGGGTATTGAGCAATATCTTTACCGTCTAATTGTAAGAATACCGTGCCGACGACTTCACCTTTAGCAATAGGTGCTTCGAGGACCTTAGATAGCTCGAAACTCGCTTTGAGGTTCTTAGCCTGACCGCGTCGGATAGTAAGTGGTGTTGCTGTTGTTACGCCAAGTTTAACTTCGTCTGTCTTACCGAACCAAACTTTTTGCGATGCAAATTCATGACCTGCTTGGTATGGCGTGACCGTTTCGTAAAAGCGAAAGCCGAAGTTAAGGATTTTTTTGCTTTCACTGGCACGTGAGCGCGCACTTTTTGCGCCCATAACGACAGCGATGAGTCGCATATTATCTTTCGTCGCTGAAGACACTAAGCTATAACCTGCCTTTGATGTATGGCCTGTCTTCATCCCATCAACATTCATACTCTTGTCCCATAGCAAGGTATTACGGTTATATTGCTTAATATTGTTATAGGTAAAAGATTTCTCTTTATAGAGTGCATATTCTTGTGGGGTTTGTTCGATTATCGCACGCGCTAGCACTGACATATCAAATGCTGTTGTTTGATGGGTTGTACTGTCTAAACCGTGACTATTAACAAAAAAACTGTTGCTCATGCCAAGTTCTGCGGCAACGTTATTCATTAAATCAGCAAAACCGTCCTCTGTGCCGGCAATATGTTCTGCCATGGCCACACAGGCATCATTGCCCGATTGGATGACGATGCCCCGGTTAAGGTCTTCTATTTTTATTTCTTTGCCAACTTCAATAAACATTTTTGAAGAGTCAGGGAAGTTTTTGGCCCAAGCATTCTCACTGACGGTGACTAAGTCGTCATTATTAAGATTGCCGCTTTTAAGTTCACGACCAATAATAAAGCTAGTCATTAACTTTGTTAGGCTTGCCGGGTGTAGTTGGGTATGCTCTTCGCTACTGGCTAATACCTTACCAGTGGTATGATCAATAAGAATGAAGCTTTTAGCGGCAACGCTTGGTTGGTTTGGAATAATGCTGGCGGCTAATGTGCTCGTTGAGATAAGCAATAAAGTCGTCGTTGTAGCCATTTTAAGACGACGTGAAAAGGTTGTTTTTAACATGTATAAACCATTTAAGTTAACAAAAGCCTGTCGGCAAGAAGAACTTGTCATGGTAACTCGTTATCAGTGTTTTATAAATGCCTTTGGGTAAATTTTTAGCACTTTTTTAAGTATCTGTTCACACTGAATTAAGCTATCGATTGGTCCGAGTTTCACGCGAGTCACACTACCTGACTTTTGAAGGTAGCCTGGGTGGCTGAAATCTCGCTGAACTTGTTGTAATGCCAAACGGGCAGCTTGCTCACTTTGAAGCGCTATAAGCTGAATGCTGCAGCCTTGTTCTACGCTTTTGATTGGCATTCCTTGACGCTCAAAACGGATCGAGTCTATACGCACATTTGCGGTTCCGTTATCAAGAACCCCAAG
>Ga0209291_1002047_pt1 | contig 16887 bp, 17 predicted proteins | sample GOMGulsemesocosm_FD_184633 | JGI IMG/M metagenome (GOLD analysis project Ga0209291, IMG submission 184633) | Methane-oxidizing microbial communities from mesocosms in the Gulf of Mexico - GOM9B Gulf of Mexico (SPAdes) (version 2) | ecosystem: Environmental > Aquatic > Marine > Cold seeps...
TTATTAAGTGTAGATTTTGTCGGCTTTGTTAAACAACATCCAAGATGTTAAGACATACTTATCGCTAGATATAGGGACATTGCCTCGATGGGTGTGAGTAAAACCACACGGGGCAATAATCATAGTGCCAGCTTTAGGTTTAATACTTTTTTCTTGATAAAAAAAGTCAGTTTCACCTCCCTCATCAACATCATTCAAATAGATAATAAAAAGCAGATTTCTGTGTAATGCATCATTTTCACCTTTTTGCGGGTATATTTCAGAATGCCAATAATTATAATTGCCTTTATCTTGTAAGTATTTTTGTGCATTAATGGGGGCTAACCTGAATAAATACTGTATTAAATTGATTAAATTAGGCTTGCCCACTTCTTCAAAATTATCAGTAGTTAATTGCACGGGTTGCTTGGTTACTGGGTGCTGTACTGTTAACGAAATACCACTAATCAAACTGAAATGATATTTATTTACATACTCAGCAATATGAGTTGTACAAGCATGTAAAATTGTTTGTAGCGCGGTTTGAAACTCAGGATGCTGGTTTAAATATATATCTTGGCTAAGTTTTTTACTTACATCAATACCGCCCCCTGTACGACCTTCATTTTTATGAGGGCTATGTTCAAAATCTGCAATAAATTTATTACAAAACTCTGCAGAAAGAGCATTAGGGTATATTTCAATAAAGTCAGTCATAGGTGCGATTGTTATTAATAATTATGCTGATAAAACTAACATAGCGTTGTTTTATATTCTATAAACTTTGTTGTTCTGCTTTGCCGTAATGAAAAACGATGTAAAATAAAGCTATATGAAAATAGCGGAAAAAATAGATGTTTAGTGAAAAATTAATGCCAAGGTTTAGTGATACCGATGCACTTGGGCATATAAATAATACGTTGTTACCCGTATGGTTTGAAGGAGCAAGAGATCCTGTCTTTCGCTTTTTTATGCCTGAACTCGATACAAAAAAATGGCAGTTAATTTTAGCTAAAATTGATGTGGAATTTCATGGTCAACTATATTACGCACAAGAAATTGAAATTCGGACTTACATTGGCAGAATTGGTGGCTCTTCATTTACGGTTTACCAAGAAGCTTGGCAAAATAATTCCAAGTGTGCCTCAGGTACGGCGGTCATGGTTCATTTTTGCTTTGAAAAACAATCATCTTTAAAAATTCCTGAGATTATTAAAGAGCAAATGAAAGCACACCTTTTTGCTCTTTAATAATGGTGCTTAAGTAAGAATAAAAATATTTATAAAAATGAGTGGAAAGCGAAGAATATTTTTATTCACAGTGATAGAATAATCGCCACTTTAAAATTGCATCAACAAGTAATGCATTACTTGTTGATAATGTAAAATCAGTAAATAAAAATTTACGCACAAAGATAGGACTTTTTCATGGCCGGTGTTAACAAAGTAATCATTTTAGGTAATTTAGGTAAAGACCCAGAAGTACGTTTTATGCCTAACGGCGGCGGGGTTGCTAACTTAACAATCGCTACATCTGAATCCTGGAAAGATAAGCAAACTGGCGAGCAAAAAGAAAAAACAGAATGGCACCGTGTGGTTATGTTTGGTAAGTTAGCCGAAATAGCAGGTGAGTACCTTAAAAAAGGTTCTAAAGTTTACATTGAAGGTTCATTGCAAACACGTAAGTGGACAAACCAACAAGGCCAAGATCAATATACGACTGAAATCGTTGTACAAGGCTTTAACGGTACGATGCAAATGTTAGACTCAAAAGGTGGCCAAGGTGCTGGTGGACAATCTGGCGGATTTTCACAACAGGGTCAGCAGTCTGGTGGTTTCTCTGGGCAACAGCAGCAACAAGGTGGTTATTCTCAACAAGCGCCACAAGCAAATCAGCCAGCTCAACAGCCAGCATATAAACCTGCTCAGCAACAGCAACAGCAACCAAGTTATAACCAAGGGCAGCAACAAGGTGGCTTTTCTCAACAAGCGCCTCAACAGCAAGGCGGCTTTGCTAACCAAGGGCAACAACAAAATCAACCTGCTCCAAAAGTGAACCCTCAAGAGCCAACTATAGATTTTGATGACGACATTCCGTTCTAGGCTCCGGGTTGTTGTTTTTGTAAAGACATCTTAAAGTAAATTATATAAGACCTCGTTAATACGGGGTTTTTTTATACTTATTTAAAAGTTTCAACTTTTTAGTAAGCAGTTAATGTGAAATATAAAGTTTAATAACATAAATAAGAAGCGTGTTTGATTTTTATCAACACGTTTTTTTTTATTTCTTTTAAAATGTTGTTTATTGAAACTTAACGGATGAATTGAATGATGTCAGAACTTCCTGAATCAGAAGGTAGATCTTCAGAACTAACTCAAGCTAAAAAAGGTGCTCTACAAAAAATAGCGAAAGTGGTGGGTATTATTTGTTTTATTGTTGCCATTATTTGTGGCGGCGTTTTAACTTTTTCTGACAATAATGACGAAGTTTTCCGGGCCACCATGGGGGCCACTACATTCTTCTTTTTCATGGTGTCATTAGTACTATCAACTATCGGCAATACCAATTTACCAAATTTAAAAGTAGGCAGTAAATAAAAGGCGAAGTACTTAATGATTAAGTGCCAGATGCAGCTCCTTTCTAATTTTTGCTAAGTCTTTCTTTAGCCAGAGCGTTAGATTTTCTGCTGTCATAGGTTTCGCAAAATAATATCCCTGTACGAGATCAACCTCTAGTTGATAGATGTACTTGAAATCTTCGAGATATTCAATGCCTTCTGCAACCGTAATAAGTTGTAAGTCTTTACTTAAATTGACCGTGCTTTTTAAAATAGCTTTCTGTTGAGGGTTTGTGGCAACATTGTCGACTAAACTTCTATCGAGTTTTAGCTCTGTAGCAGGAACTCGTGACAATTGCTGCGCATTAGCAAAGCCAGTGCCGTAATCATCTATGGCGAGATTAAAGCCTTTTAAGCGAAGTTTTGCTAAGGTTTCAATCGCGGTAGATATCTCTCCTGAGATGGCATTTTCTGTTATTTCTAAAACAATATCTTTGGGGGCTATTTTATAATGTTCTACTTGTTGAGTAATACTTTCTGCCAAGCCTTTATTTGTTAAAGATAACGGTGAAAGATTAAAGGATAAATGAAAATTGATACCGTGTTCTGACCATAGTGCTTTTTGTGATAAGGCTATATCAAATAAATACTCTGTTAATGGTGATATCATATCGAGCCGCTCTGCTGCATCAATAAACTCAACAGGAGAAATAAAACCTCGCGTTGGATGTTGCCAACGAGCCAGGGCTTCCACACCTTTTAACAGTAGTCCTTTCACTGTTAATTTAGGCTGGTAATGTAAAGTTATTTCTCGATTTTCAATAGCTGTTTTTAAATCATTAATGGTTAGTGGGGTCGTCGGGCTATCTTCTTTTTTATTGGTGAAATTAGTAACTAATCGTTTTAAACTCGTAGAAAGATCATCAGCTTTTATGGGCTTTTGAAACGTTCCCACAACGGAGAGACCGTCAGATTCGGCCATTGTACCTATACTCAAAATGAGTGATGGGTCTTTAGAGCTAAGAATGATAATAGATTCTATGAGTTTTTCATCGGCAATTATTCGTACTAATTCAACGCCATCCATCACCGGCATTTCTAAATCTATAAAAATGAGGTCGAAATGATTTTTACGTAGCTGATCTAAAGCGAGTTGACCATTTTCTGCGGTAGAAATTTGAGTAATCGCAAGCTCATGGCATAAACCAATAACATGGTTCCTCTGTACTAAGCTATCATCAACAATCAGTACTCTTAGTTTGTCCATAAGTTTTCCAGTGAGCGATAAAGTTTATTATCAACATTAATATTATAGTGTCTAACGCGCGATTAGGACGGGTATTTCATTTAAATCAATAATGTGATCAGCGGCATTTAATTTTATAGCCTCTTTAGGCATCCCAAAAACCACACATGACTGTTCGTTTTGCGCTAAGGTATTACTTCCGGATTGCTTCATAGCTAATAGACCTTGAGCACCGTCGCTTCCCATGCCTGTCATAATTACGCCCGTCGCATTTTGTTTTACATTGGCCGCTAAAGATCTAAATAATACATCAACCGAAGGACAGTGGCGGTTTACCGCCGGACCCGCAGAAACAATGGTTATATATTGTCCCCCAGAACGCTTCACCTGTAAGTGTTTACCACCGGGAGCTATTAAGGCTCTACCGGGCAATACTCTATCGCCAGAGCTTGCCTCTAAAACTTCGATTTCACAGAGTGTGTTTAATCGTTCCGCAAAAGCGCCGGTAAACTTCTCTGGCATGTGCTGTACAATCACAATGCCAGGACATGTACGCTGGAGCTTTGTTAGTACTTTTTCTAAAGCTATGGTGCCACCTGTCGATGAGCCTATGCCTATCACTTTATCCGTTGTTTCTGCCATTGCGGCAAGATCGGTCTCTTCATTGGTATTTATTAAAGTTTTGTCATTAAATGCTGACATTACGGATTCAGGTTTTACTAAGTTTGAACTTGCACTAGATGCAGGTATTCTTTGTATTTTTGCAGTTGCAGCGGCTTTCACTGTGCGTATTATTTCCTTCCCTGAACTTTGCAAAAAGTCTTTAATACCCATTGTTGGTTTAGTGACTATATCAAAGGCACCAGCCGCTAAGGCCGTTATTGATAGTTCGGCACCTTGTTCAGCTAAGGAAGAACAGATAATGACTGGTGTCGGCTTTTCAATCATTATCTTTTTAAGGAAAGTGATACCGTCCATGCGAGGCATTTCAATATCTAAAATAATGACATCAGGCCATTTTTTTTGCATTTTTGCATAAGCAAAAATAGGATCATTCGCAACGGCATATACATTGATGCCAGAGACCTCATTTAAAACTTGAGAGATCACTTGACGGACGACAGCTGAGTCATCAACAATCATTACGCTAATGGTCACATAACACTCCTTATTTACTTTTACATTTCATGGTATTGTTTAACGGTTACTTGGCCATTTGTTAAATTGAACAATATTGTTCGGCAAATATCACCTAAAATATCTGATTTTTTAACGGCAAATTTATGCTGCTTTAACCATTGCTGAGCAAAGGCTATGTTATTCTCACCTATTGTTGGCATTGCACTATGTGAATACATGTTACTACCACCAAACAAACAAACTTCATATTCTTCTACTGGAGCATGTTTAAGCATATTTCGATATAAGTACTCAAGTGCCGGTAGCGCGTAGCGGTAGCTATTATCGTTTTGAGTGCCTTGTTCTTGTGCTTTCAACTCTTTTGTAGGTACTAATAAGTAATGACAAATGCCACCCACTTTTAGTTGGGCATGCCACACGGTTACCGCGACGCATGAACCAAGTAAAGTTTTTATATGCGCTGGCGCTTCACCAAAATAAATATCACCGGCTTGCAAGTGAATATCAGTACTTTGATTTTTTTCTGCGCTCATAATATGTTCCGGTTCTATTTTTTAGCTTTTAATTTATAAATAGCAGGATGAATAAGCTCAAATTCATGTTTTAGACCATGTAATGTTTCTGAATGACTAATAAATAACCAGCCTTCAGGGACTAGAATGCGTGCGATTTTGTTAATAATTTTTTGTCTAACGTCATCATCAAAATAAATCATCACATTACGAATAAATATTAAGTTCAGCTTACCGAGTGATTCCATGTCATCAAGTAAGTTAAAATTGAAAAAATCAATTTTGCTTCTTAATTGAGGTTTAACTCTAATGTAACCTTCAAACTGGTCAACACCTTTTACGCAATAGGCCTTTCTGTATTCGTCAGGTAAGAATTTTGTTCTTTCATTGATATATATTCCTTTTTTTGCATGTTCAATGACTGAGTTATTAACATCTGAGGCGATAAGTTTCCAAGGCGCCGTGTAATGATGTTGTAATAGCATCGCAATGCTATAGGGCTCTTCTCCTGTTGAGCAGGCTGCACTCCATATTTTCAGTGTTTCATTTGGACTTATTTTCGGTAAAACATGATGAGTCAAATATTCAAAATGCTTGTCTTCACGAAAAAAAAAGGTTTCATTCGTGGTTATTAATTCCAGAGCTATTTCTAGCTCTGCTGCGTTTTCGAGTAAATTAATATAGGTAAAATATTTCGTAAAATTAAGTGTTCCTGTTTGACGAACTCGCTTAATTAAGCGATGCCCTAACATCACTCGTTTTTGTATCGGCAAGCTGATACCTAATCGGTTATAAACAAGTTTTTGAAAAAGAATAAATTCTTTTTCTGAGGGTAAGTAATCACTTAAGTCCATGGGTTACTTAATAATCCTAAGTTAATGTTTATAATTAATAACTAACACTTAATCGTAGTCAACGAAGCTGTCGTCATCAGAGTCTTGCTCTATTTTTTTTAAGTGTGCAGGTTTGGTTGTTTTTTTATTTTGATTATTCTTCGTTGGTGAGAGTGTAGAAGTACCCCTACTTTTTCTTGCTGATTGCTCCAAAGTGAAGTAATTCACAGATTCTTGTAAACTCAGTGCCTGTGTATTCATTTCTTCAGAAGTTGCGCTGAGTTCCTCTGAAGCAGCAGCATTGTGCTGCATGGTTTGATTCACTTGTGAGATAGCTTCATTTATTTGATGGACACCCGTTGCTTGTTCAGAAGATGCTGCGGCAATCTCTTGTACAAGATCAGCCGTTTTATTTATTGATGGCACCATTTCTTTTAATGAAGTTCCTGCGATATCCGCTCGTTTTACGCTGTCTTTGGCTAATTCACCAATTTCTTGAGCCGCCACTTGGCTACGTTCAGCTAATTTACGAACTTCGGAGGCTACAACGGCAAACCCTTTACCGTGATCGCCAGCTCGTCCTGCTTCTATTGCAGCATTAAGCGCAAGTAAATTAGTTTGATAGGCAATATCGTCAATAACACTTATTTTTTCTGCTATTTTTTGCATCGCATCTACCGTTTCAGCAACGGCATCACCACCAGAGACCGCTTCTTTCGATGCTTTTTGTGCCATACCATCTGTTATGCCTGCATTCTCATTGTTTTGTGAAATTGAAGCTGACATTTGTTCCATTGATGCAGATGTTTCTTCTACACTGGCTGCTTGTACTGAAGCCCCTTTAGCGATTGTTTGTGCTGTCGAATTAACTTGTGATGAAGCAGAAGAGAGTGCGTCAGCAGAAGAACGTACATCGCTGATAATTGTAGCTAGCTGGTTTTTCATATTATTGATACTAAGCAATAAAGAGTTTTTATCCTTATTGCCAATTTCTATATCTATGCTTAAATCGCCATTAGCTACTTGGTTGCAAACATGTGCCGCATAACGGGGATCACCACCAAGGGTTTTAAATAAATCATAAAAAATAATAGCCATGACACTTAAGACGATTAATGAACCAATAACAACGAATAGTGTTAATGAAGATTTTGCAGATTCGTATTGGGCTTCCATTTTGTCATTAGTGTGTTTGATAATAGCTTTAAAGTTTTTCTCGGTAACTTCTGCTAATTCGGTCATACCTTTACTTGCAGGGCGGTCAACACCACTAACACTTTTATCTACTTTTTTTCCTGTGAGGTTATCGCTTCCATCAAATTTTTCTAAAGCCGATAAGTAAGCTTTTTTTAAATCGGCATGTTCCTCTTTTACATTGATTAAGCTTTTGGTATCAATATTGAGCGTTTGGGATTTTTCAATTGCGTTAGCTAATATTGCCTGCACTCTATCTGAGTTCTCTTGAAAGCGTTTTGTATATTTTTCGTATTGTTTTGCATCATTACCGCGGATGAGCACATTTTTCCATTCCTGTACTTGAATTTTAAAGACAACATGTGCGTGAGTAATCTCAGTCAATAACTCTACATTTTCACTGACTTCATGAAAATCACGCTCTGTTGATTGATGAAATTGCGACAGTTTATTTAATGAAGACCAGCCAAGTAGCAATAATGCTAAAGTGACCAGTACGCCAAGAAATACAATTTTTGCTTTTAAGCTTAATTTTTCTAGCATGTGATTTCCCTCTATAAATTCTTGTCTTCGATATAATGTTTGTTCGTGTATTTATTACGTTGCTTCTTGTTGAAGTTCTGACTCAACTAAATGTGCTAATTCTATTGGAGATAATGTTTTTTCGGCATCGAGTAACACAATGAATTCATCGTCTTTTTTCGCTATACCTTGAATAAATTCAGCTCGGATTTTAGCGCCAAATGCTGGCGCATCTTCAATTTCGCTCGCAGGTAAGTCGATAACCTCATTAACGGCATCGGCAAGTAAACCCAACACGCAATGCTGTTCAAAAGAATGTAGTTCAATGACTATGACGCATGTTCGCTTATGAATCGTTATTGGCTCTCGTCCCAATCGAACAGCAAGGTCAATAACAGGAACAACATCGCCACGAAGATTAATAACCCCAGAGAGAAATTTTGGCATAAGTGGTACTTGGGTAATGCCCACGTATTCAATAATTTCTCGAGTTTGGTGTAAATCCATACCAAAATGTTCACTGCCAATGGTAAATGTTAAAAATTGGTGCGTTTTGTTTGATACGGTACTTTGTTCTGTTGTTTGATTCATGGGAGTACCTATTTTTTCTTATGGCTATTGGAAGTCGCGTTGTTGAAATTAGTACGGCTTTTCTCAACGTCGCTACCAATCGCCAATTCAATTAATTGTGGAATATCTAATATGAAAGCTATTTCACCACTGCCTAATAAGCTTGAACCACCAATGCCTTTTAAGGGTTTAAATATTGGACCGAGAGGTTTAACCACGGTTTGAATTTCTCCATTAAGTTTGTCAACAGCTATACCCGCTAATTCTCCGCCAAATTGTACGATTACTAATTCTGTTTTTTTGTGCTCGTTTAACGGTATATTCGTATGTGTTAGGTCAGAAGGAGAGCTCAAACTGAAAACTTTTTCCATATTTAAATAGGGGATCATGTCACCACGTAGATTTATACAATGACGCCCATCAATATCTACATGGCTATCAAGGTCTATGCATTCAATGATGGTAGCTTGTGGAATGATAAAATGTGTACCATGACTTTCTACATGAAAACCGTCAATAATAGCTAAGGTTAGTGGCAGACGAATTTTAAACGTTGAACCAACTCCTGTTTCGCTACTAATTTCAATATTGCCTTGTAGGGCTTCAACATTACGTTTTACGACATCCATACCGACGCCACGGCCAGATAAGCTTGTTACCGTCGCTGCCGTTGAAAAACCAGGATGAAAAATTAAATGAAATAGTTCATTGTCGGTCAATATACTTTCTTCGTGAACAATACCTTTGGCAATGGCTTTTTCTCGTACGATTTCTTTATTAATACCGTTACCGTCATCATTAATTTCAATGATAATGTGACCAGCATCATGATAAGCCGCTAGCTTTAATTTCCCTTGCTCTGTTTTTCCTGCAGCTAAACGCTGCTCAATAGATTCAAGCCCATGATCCATCGCATTTCGGACAATATGCGTGAGTGGGTCGGTGAGTTTTTCGACCATGAGTCGATCAAGTTCAGTATCTGCACCCTCAATGACAAGTTCCACATTTTTACCTAATTGCTGTGCTGTATCCCTTACTAACCTCTTAAAGCGTTGAAAGGTACCACCTATGGGGACCATACGTAAACTAAGGGCTGCATCGCGAATTTGTTCAGTAAAACCTTCGAAATCACTTACGGCTTCAATAAGTTGTGGGTTTTTGGTTTTGTTAGCCAGTAGATCAATGCGTTGTTGGTTTATTACCAATTCACCAATTAAATTAATGAGATGATCGACTCGGTCTGAATCGACTCTAATTTGTTTATTAGTACTAACTGCTTGCTCTTTATTTGACTCTTTGGGGGATTCTTTAGTTTCCTGAAGTGTGTCTGTGCAGTTTTTAACTGTATCTTCATCTTGTAATATTGCTGTTTGCTCAATGGTTTTTTCTATAAATGTACCGCACTTAATAAAAATATTTTTTAAATAATTGTCATCTTCAGGCAGGCTACTGATAAGTTGGTTAACTTGTTCTTCACTGGCAAATGGGGGGAGAATGGTTATTTGTGAGTCTTCTTCAACAAACATAAAAGTATTTTCAATGGTTTCAGCATCAGCATCTGACTGTAAGGATATTTCATAAGAAAAATATAAGTTCTCTGGATCGAAAATATTGAATTCGGGAAAGTTATTATCAATCGTTTCAATATGTCGTATTTCACCTATGGTCGATAAAAAGCGAATGAATGATAGGGGATCCATACCGTTTTTTAAGCAGTCCCCGGCAAGGCGTAAAGAAATATGCCAATGACCCTGTTTATTTAAAGTGTTAGCAATATCTAGTGTGGGGATTTCTTTAGGCACTTCCAGTTCATCAGCTTTAATATGGCAATTTTCTTCATCAGACCAAGGTGTTATATCGTTAAGTAAAGTTTTTCCTATCTCTTGGCAGTCATGGTCGCTTTGAAAATCCTCTAAAGATAATTTAACTAGAGACTGCATATGGTCTCGGCATTTGAAAAGAATATCGACTAAAGCGCCATCAAGGGTAATTTTATTCTCTCGAGCTCTATCCAAAACATTTTCGATTACATGAGTGAAGTCTACGATATGATCTAAACCAAAGATGCCTGAAGAACCTTTGATGGTATGAGCAGATCGGAATATGTCATTTAACATTTCATGGTCGCATTCACCTTCGTCGATGGTGAGTAAAATATTTTCCATCGACTCTAAATGTTCTTGAGCTTCAACATAAAAAGTTTGTAATGCGGCATCTAGAGACATCATTGTTCCTCTATGCTAGTAACGTCGTTATTTATAAAATAATGATCAAGGTTGAATAATTTACTGTAGTCATTTATTGAATTGCTCGTTGTTTGAATCAAATAGTTAGAACCTTGCTGTTTTATTACTTTCAATAAAGCAATAAGTAATTGCATGCCAGCGGTGTCTACTTCGTCAATTGCAGACAATTTTAAGATAACTTTCTTTTTGAATTTTAATGTTTGAAAGTGCGTCTGATAGTTTTCCATTGCGGAATATATATTGAGATCACCGGAAATTGTAATTTCTGTTGAATTATTCCGTTTTTGTATGACTTTTACTGTGCTCATTGGCCTATTCGCTATCGGGTAAAGGTTATGGAAGCACAAGCATGGAAACCGCTTGTAGCATTTGTGCTGGCTGAAAAGGCTTTACTATCCAAGCCTTCGCTCCAGCTGATTTTCCTTGCTGCTTTTTATCATCAGAACCTTCCGTGGTGAGCATGACAATCGGCGTGAATTTATAGTTTGGCATTTGCTTGATCTCTTTAACCATACTAATGCCATCCATATTCGGCATATTAACGTCTGAAATAATTAAGTGAATTTTTTTACCATCAAGTTTAGTCAGTCCGTCCTTACCATCAATAGCCTCTATAACGTCATAACCAGCAGCCTTTAAAGTAATGGAAACCACCTGTCTGATACTGGCAGAATCATCAACAATTAAAATTGTTTTGCTCATATTCGTTCCTTAAATCAAGGGTTATATTAAGTATTATTAATCTGGCCTATAGCTGTCTCTGTTTATCAAAAAAAAGTAATCTCAGACTCACTTGCTTGTTGTACTTCAGCTGATGAATTGTCATGCAAATTAACTTGTTCAACTGTGGTGTAGGTACTCTTGAATTCACTGAGCCATTGCTTTTGATTGATACCTTGGTTGTTGTTTCCATTTGATATATCGGTAATACATTGTTCGACGTGTGGTGAGAGCTCATTCATATTATTGTTAATTTGGTCGAGAATTTGACTAACACGATCTTGAAATTGTAGGGAAACAATGACTTCTTCAATCGCAACTTTTACTGATTTACTTTCTTCTTCTAACTGACCTGCTGATTCAATGATTGTCGTACCTGAGTTACTATATTGTTGCACTACCATTTCAATTGTTTTTTCTGCATCAGCAATCAATATTGCATCTTGTTCCGTAAATTTTTGAGTTTTTTCTAAGGTATTAAATAATGTGCTATTAACTTGCCCAATACGTTCGGTAATGCGTGCGCCTGTTTCACCTGAACGCGTTGAGAGCGTTCTAACTTCATCAGCAACAACAGCAAAACCACGACCAGCCTCTCCGGCTCGCGCGGCTTCAATTGCAGCATTCAATGCTAATAAATTCGTTTGCGAGGCGATACCAGCCACTTCTTCGCCCATTTTTGATAATTCATCGGCAATAGTGGTTAAATTACTAATTTCAGAAAGCAATTCATCTCGACCAGCCATAGCTTCATTGAGGGAATGAATAATCTGATTCAACTCAGTATCTGCGGTTTTTATCACATGTGTTAAACCTCTTTCGCTATGCATATCCCCGGATGTGGCTTGTGATGTTTCTATGGCAATATCGAGTTTATTGCGAATATCACCAAAAGTTTCAGAAAGTTCATTAATGGAATTATTACCTTGATAACGAGCGAGCTCTAATTGCTTTGCCCAAGCAGGCACGATTTCAGTAAAAAGTGATAAATATTGGTTACTACCGTCATTAGATGCCCGGCTTTCTTTTGCATTTTTCTTGGCTTGATCAAGTTGTTGCTGAATGTTTATTGTGACTTGCTGATGAGAATAGAAGGCAAAATATGAACTTGCCATAACGATGAGTAAAAGAGGGATCGCAATCCATGTTGATATTGAGCTGCTTAACCAAAAGGCAATAAAACAAACGATTATTGTCATTAAGCTTATTGTTATTTTATGTGTTTCTTTAGACATTTTTTACCTTAATCAGCAAGATAATGTATTTAATAGATTTAAATATAGTCAATATTTTACAAAAAGAGAGTTTTATCAGCGCATTTTCAGCGTATCGTGTGATATGGAGGAGGAGAGATGTTTGAAGTGAATTTTACGCAATAAAAAACCTCTTATTAACAGAGGTTTCTTATTGTGAGAACATTTATTAGCGACTTTCTTAATAGCCTTTCTTAGTAATAAGCGTCTTGTTTATTATGTGCTTGCGGGTCATAGATGATATCTTCAAAACCAACTTCGAAATTGTTGTTCTCTTCGGTATTTGCCATATAAATAGTGCGGGTTGAGCCGTCAATCCAAGTGACAGTACCACTGCCCTTTTTACTACCACATTTCATACCAATATGAATGTCATTAAATTCCATTGTTCCTCCTCACCTGTGGTCTGGGTTATTGTTGATTATACTTTTCGCCGGTTGATGACGACGATAAGCAAATATGTAGACATACTCTACTTAGATTTAATATTGATTAATTAGTTCAATTTTCTTGCTATGAACGTCTGTTTTTTCAACAGGAACACTTTATTATAGAGATAAAGTTAGTGAGGTCTATAGGGATTAAGAGAAAAACTCACAACCAAGAACGGTTGACTTGCTAGCCCCTGTAACCGCTGGGATATTCCCATAGATTTTTTTGTCATAAGCGAAAGCGAGCCATGCAAATGCCATTGCCTCTAATGCGTTATTATTCAGGTTTAGTGAGTCTATCTTGTTAATGTAGAAGTTGTTAAGTTCTTGTTTTAAAAGCTTATAACAAAAGCTGTTTTCTACCCCTCCACCACAGAAGTAGACCTTTGCTGATTGCGATAATTTAACAATTTCTGCTGAAATTGAACAGGCGGTAAGTGCGGTAAGGGTTGCTTGTACATCGACGGTTGATATTTTTAAAGGTTTGATAAAGAGTTCTAACCAGGCAAGAGTAAAGTATTCTCGTCCGGTACTTTTTGGGGCGGACAGTGAAAAATAATCATCCGCTAATAATTTTGTTAACAGCGCTTGGTTAATGGTGCCTGTTTCCCCCCAGTCACCATTGTTATCGTATCTTTTTCCCGTATGTAAAAAACACCAAGCATCTAAAAGCGCATTACCCGGACCGGTATCAAAGCCTAAAATAACTTTTGATGAACCGGCTTGAGGAAGGAAGGTTAAGTTAGCAATGCCACCAATATTAACTAAAAAAGTGTCCTGTAAGTTTTGGGGTAATAAGTGCTGATGAAAAGCAGGAACTAAGGGGGCGCCTTGACCACCTAACGCAATATCTTTTGTTCTAAAGTCACCAACAACTCGAATTCCAGTTAATACTGCTAATGTTTGGCTGCAACCAATCTGTAAAGTAAAAGGGGCTGCAATACCCTTGTGTTTAGTGGGGCGATGCCGAATAGTTTGGCCATGATTGCCAATAGCAATAATGTCATCAATGGTTAATGTTTCTTGCTGTAGAAATTTTTTTATCGCATCACTGAATTGGTGGGCAAGAAGTTTATCAAGTGAAAAAGCTCGGTCTATTTCGTTATCTGAAGGTTGATAAAGGTCTGTTATTTTTTGTCTAGTGGCATCATCGTAAGCTTGGTAATAACTGGCAATGAGTTCAGTTTTTCCTGTACTTAAATCGACAAGGGCTAAGTCAATGCCATCTGCACTAGTACCAGACATTAACCCAATATAAAATTTAGCTTTTGTCATATTAGCTTACCACTTAAATTGAGCTTAAAAGGGAATTAAGGGGTTTGCATTGCCAATAATGCTTGTCTAGAGCCTGATAACTCCATCAAACGTTGGCTAGCAAGTAAAGCGAACTCATCTTTATATTTTTTATTAATTGGTTTGGCATCCGGTAATTTTACCGTCCGAGGGTTGCGATGTACGCCATTTAATACAAATTCATAATGTAAATGAGGACCTGAGGCCAGGCCAGTAGAACCAACATAACCAATCACTTGATCTTGTTTTACTCGTTGACCTTTTTTCACTGATGGACGTTTATAAAAATGTAAATATTTAGTCACAATGCCATTACCGTGCTGAATAAAGACATAATTCCCATTGTTTTTATTGTAGCCTGAATGCGTTACCTTACCATTTCCTGCGGCTACCACTGGTGTGCCTCTTTTCGCCGCATAATCTATACCGTTATGTGCTTTCCAACGTTTTTGTACTGGGTGAAAACGCTTCCTTTTAAAGCTTGAACTTATGTATTTGAAATTAACAGGCGCACGTAAAAAAGCTTTTCGCATGCTTCTACCATCAGGAGAATAATATTCACCATCAGAAAAGCGTATGGCTTGGAAAGGGTCATCTTTATTAATAAATTCAGCGGCAAGGATTTTACCTGTACCAATATAGTCACCGTCAATATAGCGATTTTCGAAGACAACATGAAAGCTATCACCTTTACGAATATCTAAAGCAAAGTCGATATCCCAGCCAAAAATATTAGCAAGATTGATTATTTGTCCATCGCTTAACCCTGACTCAATACCGGCATTCCAAAAATTACTTTTAATAACGCCGTGAGCAATACTCTCACGAGTCTCTACTGTTTTAGTTTCTTTATTTGATTGGTATTTACCGTCATCAAGTAAGGTTACATGCAAAGTTTCTGTTTTTGAGAAAGGGTAGCTTAATGCTGCTAATTTTCCCGCTGAATTTTTGCCAATCTGAAGGATATCACCAACATCTAATTTCTTTAATAACTTACTGTATTTACCCTGAGCCGAACTAACATCGTGAGTTGTTCTCGCACTATAACCGAGGCGTTTGAATATTTTTGCTAATGAATCACCATTACGAACTTTCGTTTTGTCCCAAGTTAGTGATTCATCAAATGTGCTGGCGAATTGATTGGCAGTACTTTGCTGTGATGTTTGTAGATCGTTATTTTTTGGCGAGCTTGATATTGGTTCTTGATGTACTGGCAATGCTAGATCGTAACGCTTGCCAACTTGTAGTGATGAATCGTTAGTTTGACGACTTGCCGTTGCCTTTTCTGAGGGAATAAACAGCAATATCAGCATAACTATGCTAAAAGAGCTAATAATTAATTTATGCTGTTTTGGCAACTGCAAGTAGAAATTTTGTATGTTTTTCAAGAAATTACAACCTAACGTTTAACATATTCATACGACAACTATCGTTTACTATATCAAAAAATAAGCTTTAGTAAATTTTTATTGCTGTTATCGCTAGTATTATCAGGCTTTGGAAGTAATTATTTAACAAAAATCACTCGTGAAATAAGCAAAAAATAGAACAATTGCTTTAAATTGAAAGTTAGTCTTTCAACCTGAGGCATTATTGCAGTAGAATCGAAGCATAAATTATGATGATATTTTTTGGAGCTAAGTCGATGACTGATGTCAGCCAAGCGTTTGCTGAGATTAAACGTGGTGCAGAAGAAATTTTGCTAGAGAGTGAATTACTAGAAAAATTAAAAACGGGTAAATCGCTAAAGATTAAAGCAGGGTTTGATCCCACAGCCCCTGATTTACATTTAGGGCATACGGTATTAATTAATAAATTGCGTCAATTTCAACAATTAGGCCATGAAGTTATTTTCTTAATTGGTGATTTTACCGGCATGATCGGCGATCCAACCGGCAAAAATGTTACACGTAAAGCATTAACTAAAGAAGATGTACTCGCGAATGCTGAAACCTATAAAGAGCAAGTCTTTAAAATTTTAGATCCAGCTAAAACAACCGTAGCCTTCAATTCTACTTGGATGGATAAGCTAGGTGCTGCCGGCATGTTAAAGTTGGCTTCTCGTCAAACGGTTGCTCGTATGATGGAGCGTGACGATTTTAAAAAGCGTTATGCCAGCGGACAATCTATCGCTATTCATGAATTCATGTACCCGTTAGTTCAAGGTTGGGATTCTGTCGCGCTTGAAGCTGATGTTGAGTTAGGTGGCACGGATCAAAAGTTCAACTTGTTGATGGGGCGAGAATTACAAAAGTCTGAAGGACAACGTCCACAAACTGTGTTGATGATGCCATTGTTAGAAGGTTTAGATGGCGTACAAAAAATGTCTAAATCATTAAATAACTATATTGGTATTACGGATAGCCCTACAGAAATGTTTGGTAAAATTAT
>Ga0209291_1002049_pt1 | contig 16884 bp, 15 predicted proteins | sample GOMGulsemesocosm_FD_184633 | JGI IMG/M metagenome (GOLD analysis project Ga0209291, IMG submission 184633) | Methane-oxidizing microbial communities from mesocosms in the Gulf of Mexico - GOM9B Gulf of Mexico (SPAdes) (version 2) | ecosystem: Environmental > Aquatic > Marine > Cold seeps...
GTTAAGCCAGGCTCATAAATAGGAATGATACCTTTCTTAAGGTTGGCAATTTTATTTTCGTCAATGTCGACACACATTACGTCGTGACCAACGGATGCTAAAATAGCAGCTTGTACTAGGCCAACATAGCCTATACCAAATACGGTTACTTTCATGAAATCCCTTAATACATAAATACGCTATTAATTTTAATAGAACTTTTCAATAATAAACAGTCGGATAGTGATTTATTCTGCGGATTGACTATTTTGATGAGCTATTATTTGTGGCAACAACTGTGATATGCCGACCAGCTCAATGTTGTGTTGCTTAAGTTGTGGAATTAAATAACTCAACGCTTCAATAGTTTCTGGGTGTGGGTGTGCAATGGCTACCACTTTTTTATACTGCTTAGCCTGCCTGATCAGTTGTGCAAATTGTCCACTGATATAACGTTGATCGAGTTCGTTGTCTAAAAACAAATGTCGACTTAAGTTGGGTACGCCAAATTGTCTGGCTAATTTTCTTGCTTTGCTTTGCTGTGTGGTGACGCTATCTATAAAAATGAGACCATGTTCTTTTAAATAACGCATCGTCCATACCATTGGCGAGTACAGTTTCGTCAGTTTACTACCCATATGGTTATTGATACCTATTGCAAAAGGAATTTCAGCAAAAGCACTGGTTAAGCTGGCCCTAATATCCCGCTCTCCCATTTGACTAGTCAAAGCGCCAGGCCCTAACGGTTTGTTATTTTCAGCCTCCATGGGAATATGTAAAATAACATCCCTATGTTTGGCGTTGGCTTGTTTAGCTAAAGATTGACCAAAAGGGGTATGGGGTAGAATGGCATAGGTAATATTACCCGGTAGATTTAAGGTAGCGTGATCACTTTTACGGTAGCCAATATCATCAATAATGATGGCAACTTTTGCTTGTTGAGCAAACAAACTGAGAGGCATGGAACATAAAAAAAGTAAGAGTAATTTTCGCACAGCAATTAACTAAAAGTTTTCATTAATAATGAGAGTAGCAGCTTAGTTTTTTTAAATCGAGTTTTATCAATGGGTATTATCTACACCATAGCTTAGGGTTGACGGCTTGCCCATTGTAACGAATCTCGAAATATAGTGCGGATTGAGATTGCCCGCCACTTTGCCCTACTAACGCAATAGGTTCTCCAGTTTCTACACGTTCACCGACAGATTTTAACAAGGCTTGATTGTGACCATATAAACTCATATAACCTTCGCCATGATCAACGACTGTAACTAAGCCATATCCTTTTAGCCAATCAGAAAATAATACCGTCCCGCTATGAATTGTTTTTACTGACCTACCAACAGGGGCAGACATAAGTACCCCTTTCCATTTCAAATAGCCTTGCTTCCTTGAGCCAAAACTACGATTTATTTTCCCTTTGACAGGCCAAGACAATTTTCGTTTAAGTTTACTTAAACCATTCAGCTCAATGTCTTGCCGACTAAGCTGGGCAATCCGTCTCAACGCAGCCATTAGGTTTGCTTCTTGCGCTTCTAATTTCTCTAGTTTTTGTGTTGAATTTAATCGCTGCTCATTGAGTTTAGTTACCGTTTGCTGACGTTGTTGCTGATTTGTTTCTAAAGATTCTTTTTGTTCAGTTTGATTATTCTCTAAGTCTTGTAGTTGCTTTATTTGTAGCTGCTGCTGTAGGGCAATATCGGTAAGTTGAGTAATGATTGATTTATAGCCATCAATTTCCTTGATGCGAGCATCATTAAGGTATTGGTAATAGGTGATTGTTCTTTGCACACTACCTGCATTTTGTTGGTTTAAAATTAGTTTTAAATAATCATGATTACCCGTTGAGTAAGCGGCTCGTAATTGTTTAGCTAGTACAGATTCTTGTTGGTGTTTTTTTGTTGTTAAAGTGCTTTTTTCTTTGGCTAGAGTGGTCAAACGTTTTTTAGTTTTACTGAGTTTTTCACTGGTTTCTTTAATATTTTTAATGACTGCTGCAATGGCTAATTCGTCATTTTTAAGTTGGGCAAAGAGCTTCTTTCTTTTGCTATCTACTTTTTTAATGGTAGTTTTTTGTTTGCTAATAGCATTTTTGACATTGCTGAGCTTTTTGTCGGTGGCTTCTTCAGTGTTACTTTTTTCAGCCTGTTGAGCGTGGGCCGGTAATGAAAGTGTAAAGCAGCAGAGCACTAATAAAGCGATACCCACATTGCTGTATCGCTTAAGTAGCTTATTGTATTTCGTTAAAATCTGCTGATTTTTCATTTAAATTATCGTGTTATAACTGGCAACGACAATATTATGAATCAAGCGCCATTAAATTAGTACCGGTCATTTCTTCAGGTAGTTCCATATTCATTAAATTTAGAATGGTAGGCGAGATATCACTCAAGGCCCCCGTTGTTGCAGGTTTAGCCTTTCTACCGATATAAATCAATGGTACAGGTTCACAGGTATGTGCGGTATGAGCTTGCCCTGATTCGTTATCAACCATTTGTTCTGCATTACCATGATCCGCGGTAATTAAGCATTCACTACCCGTTTGTTCTAGTGCTTCAATGACACGAGCAATACTGCTATCAACAGCTTCACAGGCTTTAACTGCCGCGTCAAATTTACCAGTATGACCGACCATATCACCATTAGGGTAATTACAAACGATGAAATCATGTTCGCCACTTTTTATGGCAGCGACTAGATTGTCGGTTAAAAGTGTTGAATTCATTTCAGGTTGTAAATCATAAGTCGCTACTTGTGGGGAAGGGATCAATATCCGTTCTTCTCCCTCAAAGGTATCTTCTTTACCGCCACTAAAAAAGAAGGTGACGTGAGCGTATTTTTCTGTTTCAGAAATGCGTAATTGAGTTTTATTATGTTTTTCTAGCCATTCACCCAAGACATTATTTAAAGGTGTCGGCGGAAAAGCACAACTGGTTTTAATGCTTTCGGCATATTGAGTTAGCATGACAAAGTCAGCTAACGCTGGAGTTTGTTCGCGCGTAAAGTCTGCAAAGTCGGTATCAACAAAACTGCGAGTGAATTGTCGAGCACGATCCGCTCTGAAATTCATAAAGATTACGCTGTCACCATCGGCAATACTAATAGTTTTACCTTGTTTATCGGTTATGGCACTGGCTTTAACAAATTCATCATTCTCATCACGTTGATAAGCGGCATTAAGTGCCTCTACCGGGTTCTCAAATTGAAAGTCGCTGGTACCAGCAGTCATCAAATTATAAACCGCTTCAACACGATCCCAACGTGAATCTCTATCCATCGCATAATATCGGCCTATAATTGAAGCAACTTGGCCACAGCCTATTTCATCAAATTTAGCTTGTGCCTTTATTAATGAAGCTTCTGCGCTGCGGGGAGGAGTATCTCGACCATCCAAAAAGGCATGAAGATATATTTTGTTCGCGCCACGTTTTTTAGCAAGTTCTATCATGGCAATAATATGGTCTTCATGGCTATGTACACCGCCTGGAGACATTAGGCCACAAATATGCACGGCTTTATCTTTGTGTACCGCTTTGTCGACTGCACTGCAAAGTGCAGGGTTTTCAACAAATTCATTATCTTCAATCGCTTTAGTAATACGAGTAAAGTCTTGATAAACAATGCGGCCGGCACCTAAATTGACATGTCCAACTTCCGAGTTGCCCATTTGTCCATCAGGTAAACCAACTGCCATGCCTGATGTTTGGATCAACATATTAGGATAACTTGCCATTAAGTTATCAATAACAGGCGTTTTTGCATGAAAAATAGCATTAGACTGTTCGTTTTCACTATAGCCCCAACCATCTAAAATGATTAAAACGGTTGCTTTTTTATCAGACATATTACTTCCAAAAGAATGTACAGGAGGGAAAAATTTGCGCAAGTATAGCAATATCCCATGTTTAATTCTTTAGTGTAATTAGACAAAAATGTTCTATTTAAGTGCTAGTTAACTCAATTTAAAGAGCAAGATCGCCCAATAAGACGGGTTGTTGCAATAAAAACAGTATTTATTCTGTAAAAAAATGCTATGGGCTGTATACTATCGGCAAATTTTTTGTTGAAAGATATTAAATAATTTATGGAACAATTTACTGAGTTTTTAATGGAACACTCAATGCTGAGTGCGGCATGGGTTGGGGTTTTTGTTGCAATTATTGTAGTAACTATCAAAATGAAGTTATCACCGATTAAGCAACTCAATCCACAAGAATTAACGTTTGCCATTAATAGGGAAGAAGGCGTCATATTAGATATTCGCCCAGAAAAAGAATATCGTAAAAGTCATATTCTTGATGCAAAACATATTACTGCAGAAAAAATGAAGAATAATGACTTTGCTGCCCTTGAAAAGCATAAAGACAAACCCATTATTGTAGTATGTGCGGCAGGTATGACTGCTGCGAAAGTAGCCGACCAATTATTTAAAGCGGGCTTTTCGAAAGTAAGCTTATTAAAAGGCGGTATGACTGCTTGGCTTGGAGCAGGTTTGCCTGTTGCGAAATAAGAGCTAATTTAACACGTAGTAAATTTAAAATGGTTGTAGAAATTTATAGTAAAAGTACTTGTGGTTTTTGTATCAGAGCTAAAATGCTTCTGGCGCAGAAACAAGTGAAGTACCGAGAAATAAGTATTGATAGCGATGCTTCTTTGAGAGATGAAATGGTCAATCGAAGTAATGGGGCATATACTGTTCCACAAATATTTATTCATGATCAGCACATTGGTGGCTGTGATGACTTATTTGCACTACATAGCCAGAATAAATTAGATGCTTTATTAGCTTAAAGCGAGAGTACATTAATTATAATTGTGCGTAATGCATATTAAAGAATAGGAAATAGAACCATGGCTGACGAAAACCAAAACAGCGCAGAAGGCACAACAGAACAAGCAGCTCCACAATTTGCAATTCAACGTGTTTATACAAAAGATATTTCTTTTGAAACGCCAAATTCACCTGCTATTTTTCAAAAAGAGTGGAAGCCGGAATTAAAATTAGATTTAGATACGCGTTCTTCTAAATTAACGGACGATACTTACGAAGTTATTTTGGCGTTAACCGTGACGGCAACAGTTGAAGGCCAAACTGCCTTTTTAGCTGAAGTGCAACAAGCGGGTATTTTTACTATTGGTAACTTACCGGAAGCACAATTAGCTCATACAATCGGCGCTTTTTGTCCAACAACCTTATTCCCATATGCGCGTGAGTCGGTTGCTAATTTAGTTAACCGTGGTTCTTTCCCACAAATTAACTTAGCGCCTGTTAACTTTGAAGCATTATTTGCCTCTTATGTTCAGCAACGTGCAAAAGAAGCCCAAGCAGCACAAGCACCAGCAAGTGAAGAAACTCACTAGTTTATGATTAAGCCTTTGGCAAATATCAGCATTATAGGGGCGGGATCGTATGGTACCGCCCTTGCTATTTGTTTTGCTCGCAATGGCCATAACACGTTGCTTTGGGGGCGTGATGGTGCACATGTTGAGGAAATGTCTGCTACTAGAAGTAATCATAAATATCTTCCTGATAGCCAATTTCCTGCGACGTTAACACTTGAGGCTGATTTAAAACTAGCGGCTAGCAGCAGTGACAATATTCTTATTGTTGTGCCAAGTCATGCATTTGGTGACATGCTTAAGCAAATTAAACCTTTTTTACGCGCTGGGGCTAAAGTGGCTTGGGCGACTAAAGGTTTAGATCCTGATTCAGGTAATTTATTGCAAGATGTTGCTCGTAATATTTTAGGTGATGAAGTTTCATTAGCGGTTTTATCGGGTCCTACTTTTGCGAAAGAAATGGCTGCAGGTTTACCCACCGCGATATCACTTTCATCAACGGATGATGAATTTGTCAGTGAGCTGTCAGATTTATTGCATTGTGAACGTACTTTTCGTGTCTATCCTAATAATGATTTTATTGGTGTACAACTTGGTGGTGCGGTTAAAAATGTCATAGCCATTGGCGCCGGTATGGCCGATGGTATTGGTTTTGGTGCCAATGCCCGTACAGCATTGATCACTCGCGGCTTAGTTGAAATGACGCGTTTAGGGACCTCATTAAATGCTGAGGCAACGACATTTATGGGCATGGCTGGTTTAGGTGATTTAGTATTAACTTGTACTGATAATCAATCAAGAAATCGTCGCTTTGGTTTAGCACTGGGGCACGGAGATGGTGTAGAAGCTGCGATGGCAGAGATTGGCCAAGTCGTTGAAGGTTATCGAAATACAAAAGAAGTTTATATGCTAGCTCAGCGAATGGGTGTGGAAATGCCTATTGTAGAACAAGTTTACCAAGTGCTTTATTGTGGTAAAAATGCCAAGAAAGCAGCTTCAGATTTATTATCACGCGACCGTAAATTCGAATAAAAATAGCTAATTAGCTACTTTTACACAGAATTAGCAAAACCTAATTGGCGCCATGCTTCATATATGATCACAGCAGTAGCATTTGATAAATTCATGCTGCGGCTACCTTCAAGCATAGGAATGCGTATTTTATCTTGATCAGGAATTTGCTGCCTTACTTCTTCAGGTAAGCCAGCTGTTTCAGAGCCGAATAGTATGTAATCACCTTCCGTAAATTCGACATCACCATAATAATTTGTAGCTTTAGTTGTTATGGCTAATATTCGTTGAGGCTGCTCACTTTCAATGAACTGTTGATAATTTTTGTGGCGTTTTAACGCAGCAAACTCATGATAGTCTAAACCCGCACGTCGAAGTTTTTTATCCTCAAGATCGAAACCAAGCGGTTCAATCAAATGTAACCTAAAGCCTGAATTGGCACATAAACGGATAATGTTGCCAGTATTAGGTGGAATTTGCGGCTGAAATAAAACGACGTCTAACATAAGAGGGTCTCAATAAAATTAACGCCGTTATTATAATACGAGCAGCACAAGAGAATAAAGCTTTGCGGTGTTATAAAATTTTCCATATCAGAGGTGAGCAATCTCATATATGGATATGTATCGTTATCCCTGTGGGTGGTATTGTTCAAGCCATTGACTGACTATCGTTAATGCTTGATTTCTAAATTCATCTTTTTCAAAAAATAACTCATGTCTTGCCCCTTTAATGTTTATAGGTTTGCCTTGGGCACATTGGTTCTTATTTTGTTGAAACAATTTATCGCAAAAATCGCTTTGTGCTTGCAAGTCTACAACTGTGTCAGCACTCGCTTGTATCACCATGATAGGGGCGGTGATATTTTCTAGTTCAGTAAAAATTTTTTCTTCGGCAGTTATTGCTTGTTGTAACCAGTGTGTTGTTACACCGCCTAAGCGTAACTCAGGTTGTTCTCGATATAAGTCGTTAGCCGCTTTGAAGCGAATAGCCGATTGCATCAGTTGGTTATTGTCAAAGTCACTTGGCTGATAGTCACCTTGGGCGATAAAATACCAAGATTGTTTTGACATTAAACTGTTAATAAATTCTCCTGAATGAATAAGCGATCTCGCTAGCCATATCGGCAGTCCGCCATTGTTAATCGCAATCATTGGTGAAGATAAAAGTGCTGCTTTAATGGTGTCTGGTGATTTTTGCATTAACCGTATTGCAATGGCGCCACCCATTGAGTGAGCTAACAATAAAGGTTTATCCTGAGCAGGGCACATTGTTTTAACTGTATTATCGATGAAATATTGCAGATCATCAGCATAATCATCAAAATCACGCACATAACCTTTATGAGGGTTAGTTAGCAAGCGTTCAGAAAGGCCTTGGCCTCGATGATCAATGATGAAAATATTTGCGGGCTGCTTTGCTAAGTCGAAAATGAGTTCTTTGTACTTGAGATAACTCTCAGAGCGCCCTGGCGCTATAACCAAGCAAGGTGCTTGTTCGTTGTTGATAAAGGCTGCAAAGTTGACTCGTTTATTGTCGACGCCTTGAAAAGAAGAGAATACCCCCGTTTGCCAAAAATCTTCTATTTCGCCAGTCAGTTTTTCTGCGAGGTGAGTTTCTTGGGTGAAATTTTCAGCATGTGCCATAAAAGATAATTCTATACTTAGCGTAAAAAAAACAAATGAAATCAAAGGTTTTATTAATTTGTTACGGTTTATCATATTCTGCTTCTACTATACCCGTGACATTTCAAAATTCGGGCATCCCTTAAGGCTGGTATAGAAATACTCTATCCTAAGTTATTGATATTGACAAGGGAACAACCATTTTCTCCACTCAATGTGTAACCCTAAGGCAATTCTAATTCCTGCGGAATCATGCATTTTGGGGAATCATTGGTTTAAGTATGGTTCAACGATAATTTTATGGCAATTTTTAATTTATCAGGATGGTTATTTAAGCAAACTAAATGAAAAAATCTTAGTCATTTTACTTTCGACAGGTTGGCCATTCTTTTGAGCTGGCAGGAAGCGCCACTTAGACATGGCAGTACGAATTGTAGTGCGGAAATAATGAATTTTATTTCTTTGTTCAAACTCTATATCTTTAACAAAACCATCAGCATCAATAATAAAGTTCACTTTGACATCAATTTCTATGCCTTTTCTCTTGGCCGCTGAAGGGTATCTAGGGCCAGGTGAAGCTAGGATTTCAGCCGCTTTTACTAGCGGTGTTTTAAGCTTCACAACAGGACGTTTTTCTCGTTGAATGGTATATTTGGGTTTTGCCTTTTTCGAGGGACGAACTAGTGGTTTATAAGTTTCATTATTAACAGCTAAAGAAGAATTCTTTTCAATATATGCGGGTTCATCAGCTAAAGAAGCAAGTTGTGAAGAGTAAGGGTTATCCAAAGCTGATAGTGTATTGTTCGAATCCGTTCTTGCAAACGCTAATTCAGTCATTGATTTATTGTCAGAGCGAGCTAATAAGCTTTCAGCTTTTGAATGAGTAGCTTTAGTTTCTTTTTTGTTTTGAAAGCTTTTAGTCAGTATATCGTTTTCTCTGACATTACTGGTTACTTCTCTGTTACTACCAACAATAATCGTCTCATTGTTGTCAATCGAAATATTACTCTCGCTATTGATAGCAATATCGGCAACTGCTCCAGTTAGTAAAGGTTGAAGCTTTGTTGTTGCTTGTTCTTTTATTTTATCTTGTTCTAACAACAATTGTGCAATGGAGGTTGCTGATAAATTGGCGATATGAACGGGTTTTTGCTGAATAAACTCACTAGCCGTTTGAAATAAAGAAATACGGCCCGAGGTGAAATCGATAATATTTGTATTTAAATAGGGTTTGACAGCGACGAGTAAAATAGAAAAAATTATCAATACCGAAGCAAGGAATTTTCCGGAGTCATCTGTTGAGGCACAATGATGTTGGTCAACCAAGCGCACTACACGTTGCTTGAGATCACCACCTGAAGCTGCCATGGCCATATTTGGGATGGCATGATGTCGGTGTTTTAAACAGATAGTCGCGGTATCCGCTAAAGTATGAGCGTAAGCTAAAGGATTACCGCTAATTTTTACGGCAATGTCATCACTGCAGTATTCACGCTCATTGCGCATCTGTTTCGATATCCAGCAGGTAGCAGGATGAAAAAATAGCAGCGTTTCTACCAACGTTTGCATTAAATTAACGAGGTAATCATGGCGACGAATATGGGCAAGTTCATGTAGCATCAACATATCTAGTTGGGCGGGAGATAAACCTACCAACATTGACGCTGGAATTAATACGATAGGTTTTAACCAGCCAATGGCCATCGGGATTTCAGTTTTTAAAGAAACTAATAATTGTGGTGTTTTAGTTAAATTTACCTGCGCAGAAAGCTGTTTAAAACGTTCGTGAAGTTTATCATCAGCGGCTATTATGCCAGATTTAGGGAGTTGATTAACGTTGTATAACTCAATGACTAATTTACAAGCAAGTAAACTGACAATACTGAACCAAATAAGAGATATATAAGGCAAAGTATCAAAGAATACTTGGTAGCTTGTTATATCTTCATTATTGGCCGGATTGGTTGTTGTCATCATGGAGGCAATGTCGCTTGCATGATGTAAACCTTGAGCACCGATCGGTTGATAGATAATTAAATACGTTAATATCGGCACAACCAAGCTCGAAACCATCGCCAAGGTAGACCATAGATAACGTAGCTGTGAGTTTTTATAAGGAGTTAGGATCAATAAGAACTTTAATGCGAGCGCAATTAAGCACCCTTGCCATAAAAAATGGATAAGGGTTAAAGCTAAATTATATAATAAGGGGCTACTTATTACGCTTTCCATCATTTTCCTTTGATCTTATTATTATTTACTAGTTCGGTTAATCTTGCTGTTCTAACTCATTCAATAATTGACGAATATCCGCTATTTCTTCTTTACTGGTTGAGTTATCTAAAGCTCGCATGACTAATTTTGATGTAGAACCACCAAAGGCCTTAGTCACCAAATCTTTTAATAATGAAGATTGAGTGAATGTCTGGCTATTTGCTGCTGCGTAGACATGAGCACGATTGCTTTCATCGCGAATGACGAGTGTTTTTTCATGCATGATTTGTAAAATTTTCAAAACAGTAGTATAACCAGTTGTTTGAGTTTTACTTACAGTTTCATGGACTTGTCGAACCGTTGCTGGACCTAAGTTCCAGAGAATGTTGAGCAGAGTTAACTCCGCTTCTGTTGGCTTGATTCGATTGTTATCTTGAGCCATCGAAATTCCTTGTGCATATTGATTAAATTGTTACGACTAAATTTAGTGACAATAACATTACGAACTTTATCGTATCTTGTGTTGATTAAATGAGCAACCTTAATTGTCTATTTTTTCATTATTCTCTCGAATACCTCCATTTATAATAGCCCTCGTTTTTGCTGGAAAATTAGTGAAAACCCCGTCAACCTTCAACTTCTGGCAAAGTTCGATTTCTTTAATTCTATCTACGGTATAAACAAAAACTTGGTACCCTTTTTCTTTCGCATCATCAACGAAAGCTTTATTAAGAATATTAATGTCTGGGTTAATAAAATCACAATGAATAGCATCGGCGAAATCGGCATTATTTAAAGGACAATGGGCAATAAGTGCTGCGGTATTGATATGTGGCATTATTTTTTTGCTGGTATAAACAACATGATGATTGAAAGAAGAAAGTATAAATTTATCGTCAGTAAAGCCATATTTTAGACAAGCAGTGCTTAACAATTTTTTAAGTGCTGACAGTTGTAATTCAATTTGCCTTTGATCATCTGTTGCTGTTTTTAATTCTATATTAAGTAAAGTTCTGCCTGCTATCTGAATTAACGCTTGCTCTAATGTGACAAGCTTCTGCCCTCCACTTAAAGACAGAGCTGTTAATTGTCCAAGGGAGAGATCATTAAAATGACCTTTACCATCAGTCGTTTTATCTAAATAGGCATCATGAATAATGATAAAGGTTTGGCTTTTCTCGTGAAAATGAACATCCAGTTCAATGCCGTCGGCTTGTTGAACGATGGCTTGCTCAAACGCTAGTAAGGAATTTTCAGGGAATTCACCACTAGCGCCGCGATGAGCAATAACTTTCATTAGCTGTTTTCTAGAACGGTATCACTGACGTTACAAATGTCAGCATAGTGCTCACCTAAACGAGTTACGGTTTCTGGCCCTGCTTGTTCATTGAAGTCGATCATATTAGGCGCAAATGTAGAAACAACGGTGGAGCCTAGTTTGAAGCGTCCCATCTCATCACCTTTTTCAAAATGAATGGCATCTACGCCTGTGGCAGGATATGACCATCTGAAAATATCCTTTCCCGCTGGAGGGGTAATCGTACCTGCCCATGTCGTTTCAATGCTTGCGACTATGGTTGCACCCACTAATACCATAGCTAATTGACCATGTAAGGTATCAAATATAGCGACGACACGTTCATTACGAGCAAATAGACCGGGAACATTGTTTGCGGTTAGTGGATTCACGGAAAATAACTCCCCAGGCACATAAATCATTTCGCGTAACGTTGCAGCCATTGGCATATGAATGCGGTGATAATCTTTTGGAGCTAAATAAATACAAGAAAATTTTCCACCTTGGAAAGGTTCCGCTGTTTTTTCATCACCGCCAAGTAAGCTAGTTAAACTATAATTAAAGCCTTTTGCCTGTATAAGTTGCCCGTCAACAATATCCCCTTGCTGGCTAATAGCGCCGTCAACAGGATAACAAAGGGTGGCTGTGTTTGGATCTATAGGTCGAGCACCTTCGGCTAGTTCGCGGGTAAAAAAATTGTTAAAGGTGGAAAAATCTTCAGCATTTTTTAATTTAGCTTCAGCCATGTTGATATCGTAGCTTTTGATAAATGCTTTGATTGCTTTTGTGGTTAACCAGCCAGCTTCTGCGGCAGCAAATTTACCAACTAAACGAGAAATACCATGTTTTGGCATAATGTACTGTAAGGCTATTTTTAACTTATCTAGTGACACGGGGTTTTCCTTTACTGCTATTTTTATAAATAGGTTGATTAATGTGTTGGCTAATTATTAAATCGTGAGGTTAAAGTATTTTCATCTAAACTGTTTAATATTTTTTGAAAACTAGCTAAACGTTTTGGATGGATTTTCTTGTCTTTTACTGCTGCGACTAATGCGCAACCAGGATCGGTTTTATGTTTACAATCACGAAATTTACATAACCCGAGAAAATCTTCAAATTCTATAAAACCATTACAAACCTGTTCAGGGGTCAAATGCCACAAACCAAACTCACGAATGCCGGGAGAATCAATTAAATCCCCACCTTGTTCAAAATGATACAAACGAGCAACCGTTGTAGTGTGTTGACCTAATCCCGAATTTTGAGATACTTCTTTAGTAACAACACCAAGATCTGGCATTAGTGAGTTAGTAAGTGTTGACTTACCCACGCCAGACTGGCCGACAAATACACTGGTGTTATCTTTCAGCTGAATTTTTAATTCATCAATGCCATGTTGAGTTTCATTGCTGACATAAATGATTTCATAACCAATATCTCGATAAATTTCAAGCTGTTGTTCAATCTCAGCTTCATTTTCATCGTTAAATAAATCGGTTTTGTTCAAAACAATAACTGGCTTTATCTGGGTTTCTTCGGCAGCAACCAAATAACGATCAATAATATCGGCATTAAATGCCGGTAATACTGAAGAAACAATTAATATTTGGCTAATATTTGCAGCAATGGGTTTGACGCCGTCATAAACATCTGGACGACTGAGCACTGATTCTCTTTCATGTACCGCTTCAATGACACCAGAAATGCTATGCTCAGATGCTTTACCTTGTCGCCATAGTATTTTGTCTCCACAAATCAAAGAGCCGATACTGCGCCTTAAGTTACAACGAAAGATTTCGCCGTTTTGGGCTTCAACATCAGCATGTTGACCAAAGCGACTGATCACAGTGCCTAGCTGAGCTTCACCTAGTTGATCATCTTGCCATTGTACCTTTTCAACTTTGTTTTGCAGCTTTTTGGCCTGATTTGCTTTTATGCGTCTAAGTTGGCCTTTAGTTAATTTTTTAGCTTTTGTCACAAGATTTTTTCATAATGATGTATAGTTTATATAATGTCTTTGCAGACAAAATATTTTAATCTGAGTTAATTCTCACGTATTATACTGCTAAAATGGTATTTCATCTAATACTTGTCGTTCGTTAATTGAATGACAGGTAATAATTTAGTTTAAGGGACAGCTATGTCTTGCAGTGAGACAAATTTAATTTGGTTAGATCTTGAAATGACAGGTTTAGAGCCTGAGCACGATGTCATTTTAGAAATAGCCTGTATTGTAACTGATAGCCAGTTAAATGTTCTAGCTGAAGGCCCGATGTTTGCCATCTACCAGTCAGATGAAACATTAAACAATATGAGCGAATGGTGCATTGAGCATCATGGTAAATCTGGTTTAACTCAACGTTGTCGTGACAGTAAAGTTGACTTAGCCACAGCAAGCTCCAAAACCATTGAATTTTTTCAACAGTATGTGCCTAAAGGTGCTTCACCTATGTGTGGCAACAGCATTGGCCAAGATCGTCGCTTTATTAATAAATACATGCCTGAGTTTGAAGAATACTTCCATTATCGAAATTTAGATGTCAGTACGATTAAAGAATTAGCCAGTCGTTGGAAGCCAGAGCTATTGGATTTAGTGGTTAAAAAAGGGGCGCATTTAGCGTTAGATGATATTCGTGAATCTATTGAAGAGCTAAAAGTATACCAAGCACATTTTTTTAGACTCTAATTGTCCGTTTATCAATAAGCACTTAACGGTGCTTTTTTTTACTTGATTTTCTGCTGGTCGGGTCGAGTGTAGTATCTTTTAGACAAAAGTCAGGATCAAGGGGTAGGTATAATCACTAGCGTTTTGACAACAAGAGGTAACCATATTGATTATTGGTAGTTAAGCCCTACACTGTAGATATTAGCTTCTTTTGTGTCATTTTTGTTAGGCAGTCTTAATGCATTCATCTACTTCCTTCTATCAACAACTTCATTCACGCTTTGCTTTTATCATTGCCATTTTTATTACGGCGTTAGCCTTTGTCTTTGTCCTATCCCTTTATCGTGAGCAACAACTTTCCTTTGTTATGGAGCAGCAATATCCAGAAACAGAAAATATTTATCGGCAACAAGCTGACTTCTTTAGTATTGATCAGCGGTTAAGCAATATAATATCCAGTAAGCGATCGGGTCTCCTTTTGACTCAGTATCAAGCCTTGATGACTGATATCGAACAGTTAAAAGCATTATCGCTAGGCAATAATCGTGTTTTTGACAGTATTATTTCTGGCCATCATCAACAATATCAGCAGCTCGAAAGATTGGTTGAAAATGAAGCGCGTAATGATGCTTTATTAGAAAGTATATTACAGCAATTAGAGCTGGTCCTGCTGGAACTCGATATAGTACAAACCAGTGCAACCGAAAACCAAACTAAGTTGTATCAGCAGATCATGCAAGACAAAAGAGCAGATCAGGTTACTCTCTCACGAGTAAAGGCATATACAAAAGTCACGAATTCGTTAGCTAAATTAATGCAAACACAACATATCGTAAAGACGATATATGGTTTATTTCAAGAAATTAATTTGCAATATCCTTTAAAAGATTTTGATATTTTAACAGAGGGATTAACGGGAGTTTTTACCTTATGGCACGTAACCTCTGTAGATATTGACAATGCTATTAAATCCGAGAAAAAGTTGTTAGCAGCATTGTTAGCATTAGAAAACCTATTATATACAGAGCATAGTGCTATCGCTAAATGGCGTGGTCATATTCGTATCGCTCAAGAATATTTTCACTTGCTGAGCCGTGATAAAGCACGATTACAACAGCATGCAGATAAACTTAACTTTCCTAAGCAATCAATTAAGTTGGTACCAAAATTTATCACTGAGCATAAGCTGATAGCGAATTTAATCAAGAAACAAAAACTAGACCCTGATTTATATATCGTCAGTTATTATCGGTGGGCGATTTATGCGCTGTTGATTTTACTGATTTTGTTCTTTTTAGTCGCGCTGCTAGGCTTATATTCACGTATTAAAGAGCAAGGAAACTATACTCTCTCCATGCTGAAACAGCTATCATCAGGAAAAAATATCCAGCCTGCTGATAATGGCTACAAAGATATACAAATTGCACAACTGATTGCTGAGATTAAACAACCAGCGCATAATGCAAAAGAATATCAAACGTTATTACAACAGATAAAAAATCTTCGACAAAGTTTTTTTGAACATACTCGCCAAGCTTACTTTTCTTTTGATGATAAAAACGATAAAAGTAACAAAGTCCAAGAGCAAGATAACAAGCATGCGCAGATGTTGTTATTTGGTACTTACAAGGATAAAAAAAACTGGCGTGATGCATTCTCGGATCAAAATGTACAGACTATTATGGCCTCGGCCCAACAAGCAAAATCTGAGAAAAAAACCATTCACCTTGAAGTTTCAACCGTTACTAACAACAACTATTTGATTACGATGTGGTACCGACAACATCGATGGCAAGGTGTCATCATTGACCAAGCACAACGGCAATATTTACTAGGGAAAATCAATGCCCTAGAAGAAAAAAACATTTTGCTCCTGCAAAACAATCAGCAATCCATGTCTGTTAATACCGAACAATTAAGTAAAATGTTGATTAATGCTATGTTACAAAACCACAGTGTTACTAATGGCTCTGGTGTAACTTCATTACAAGTTTATCGTCAATTAAGCAGGATACTTGACTGGTGTCATCAATGGAAACAGACTAGTGAAGCGGTTGAACATCCGCAAGTTAACTTATTAAGACAAGTGATGTTTAAAGACGAATTTACCGCGTTGGGTAATAACATTGTGGTTGAAGCAAATAAGCAGCGCAATAACGTGATCATTAGGTTTGAACCTCAATTATTGACAAAAGGTAAAATGAATCTTCGATTATTTCACCTGACCTTATTTGGTTTAGCAAAAATGTGTTTGTTTGAGCAATTTAAATCGACACTTATTCTCTGTGCAAGTATTGCTGATAAAAATGTCGGTCAACAAATTGTTCGCTTCACCTTTGATATTTATTCGACAGAGTCAAAAAGTTCATTATCAAAAAATATCCAAGCACTAACTCATTATTGTGGTGATAGGAGTGAGGGGCAGGGCCAGTTAACGCATGAACTGAAATACATGTTTTCATTGTTTCATGCAACGTCTAGTGGTGATGTACAAGCAAAAGAAAATGACCATGGTTTCCAAGTCAGTATCGATATGCCTATCTCATTGATTGACTCTGAAAAGGTGGATAAATCTCATCAAGTTAATTTAAAACAAGCCCATTTCATTATCCTCAGCCAGAATAATTTGTTAACTTCACAGCTCACTCAAAATATTAAGCAGGCTAATGGTCGAGCTGAAAACATCAAAGGGGTTAAACAGTTAATTGAGCAACTTAATGCTAAACAGCTCAAAATACAGCCAATTTCGA
>Ga0209291_1002050_pt1 | contig 16880 bp, 16 predicted proteins | sample GOMGulsemesocosm_FD_184633 | JGI IMG/M metagenome (GOLD analysis project Ga0209291, IMG submission 184633) | Methane-oxidizing microbial communities from mesocosms in the Gulf of Mexico - GOM9B Gulf of Mexico (SPAdes) (version 2) | ecosystem: Environmental > Aquatic > Marine > Cold seeps...
AGTGCAAGAGGAATTGGAAAAGCAATTACGAAATTGTTTATGCAAGAAGGTGCTACTGTTATAGCAACTGACAAAGATCTTGAAGAATTAAAAAAAATAGAAAAAGAGTTTGCTTCAATAAAAACTGGTCGAATATTGACTTATGAAGTAGATATTACTAACAAACTACATATTGAGTTGGTAGTCAAGAATACTATTGAGCAATTTAATCGTATTGATATTCTAATCAATAATGCTGGGAAAAATGTTTTTGAAGATCCTATAAATATTTCGAGCGAACAATGGGATTTATGTTACAGTTTAAATTTAAAAGGAAGTTGGAATTGTTCACAAACAGTATTGCCTTTTTTTATTCAGCAACAATACGGTAATGTTGTTAATATCGCTTCAGTACACGGACATAAAATTATAAAAGATTGTTTCCCTTACCCCGTCTTCAAACATGGACTTATAGGATTAACAAATTCATTGGCTATTCAATATGCTGATCAAAATATTCGCTTTAATTCTATTTCTCCTGGATTGATATTAACTCCAGCAATTGAGGATAGTTTTAATTCACAAACAGATCCAGCTGCAGAAAAACGAATACAAGAAAACCTTTTACCTTGTAAAAGAATAGGGACTCCAGAAGAAGTTGCACATACAGCTTTATTTTTAGCTAGTGATGAGGCGCGGTTTATTAATGCTACCGACATTTTAATTGATGGAGGTCGTTCTAAAGTTTATCATGATTAACTAAACGTTATAAAAAATGATCAATAACATCAATGTAGTTTCTCATGCCCCAAAAAACACATTAGGAGAAACACCAATTTACTGTGATTACCTTCAAAAACTTATTTGGGTAGATATTCTTGAAAATGTCATATACACACTTACCCCAGAAACATTAGAAATAAATACTATTAAACTGCCTTTTTTATGCAGTGCAGCATTGCCTACTACAGAAAAAGGGATAGTACTACTAGTTACTCAAATTGGTATCTTATCCTTTGATTTAACAACAAAAACCGTTGTTAAAAAATGGATTGATTTTCCTGAAGAAAACACACGGCCAAATGAGGCGCAAATTTCTTTAGAAGGTGATTTATTTTTTGGAACTATGGATTATAATGTGGAACCTAATAAAGGATCTTGGTATCGATTTTCTCCCAAAGAGAATTCATTAACATTATTAGAAAGCAAGGTTAGTATTCCTAATACATTAGCTTTTGTAAATGATAATGTTATTTTTGGAGATACTGCTACTAATCAATTTTTCATTGATAAAGTAAATGCTATCAATTGGGAAAACAAAAAAAGTATTACTCCAAAAATTGATGGAGGTGGTATGGATGGTTCATATTTTTCAGGTGAAAAATATTTAATTAATGCCCGATGGGGACTTTCTAAAACAACTGTTTTTGATACTACAAATAACATGAGTATCCATTCTGAATTTGAATTACCAATCAAGCAACCTACAAGCTGTGTCATTTTCCCTAGTAAGAATGGTAACAAAATAATGTTTACCTCAGCAAAAAAAGGCTTAGAAAACCCTTCAGAAAATGATGGTAAAATTATTATCGCTGACACCACTTTTAAAACAAGAACTATAAACCGATTTATAATTTCATGAAAAAATATATTGCTATAGATTGGGGCTCAACAAATTTACGTGGGTACTTCATTGAAAACGATACTGTAATAAATACGTACTCATCAGAAAAAGGCGTAAAAAATATAGTCAACAAAACAGCATATATAACTATTTTAAAAGATCTTATTAGCACTTTTAATGCTTCTGAAAACACTCCAATACTATTAAGCGGTATGGTTGGTGGTGCTGCTGGGTGGATTGATACCACTTATATTAATTGTCCTTTTAGTCTTAGTTATACATCAAAACATCTTATTCCTATAGAAAATAAAGATATTAGCAATCCTGTTTACATATATCCTGGACTTTGTATTAATAATAAAGAAGAGGATAAGTATGGAGTAATGAGAGGTGAAGAAATTCAGCTAATTGGTGCTTTAAAAAAGGAAGGCTATGATCTTTTAATTTTACCAGGAACACATAGTAAATGGGTTCATATTCTAAATAAAGATAGTACGCCTATTATTGATTCATTTTCAACAGTAATGACAGGTGAACTCTATGAGGTTTTGTTACATAATTCCCTTTTAGGAATGGTTGAGGATAAAAAAATATTCTCATTAACAGGATTTAATAAAGGACTTCAAAAAGCAAAAGATTCAGACGCTATTATTGAATCATTGTTTTCTACGAGAGCAAAATTATTGCTAAGTGGTATTGATAAAACGGAAGTTCCTGGGTATCTTTCTGGAATGCTTATTGGTAATGAAGTAAAAAGTCAATTAGCTCAAATTAAAGCTGATAAAAAAATAGGTGTAGTTGCTAGTAAACATCTTAGTGAATTATATCAACTGGCTTTTCAATCATTTAATTTAAACAACGTTAATTTCTTAGATGTTCAAGAAGTTACTATTCAAGGTTATAATACCATAGCTCATGATTTCACTAGATAAAATTGAATTGCCATTAATTGCCATTTTAAGAGGCATTAAACCAACAGAAGTACTCGATCATGCCAAAGCATTATTTGAGGTCGGTTTTCGGTTTATTGAAATTCCGACTAATTCTCCAAATTGGGATAAAAGCGTTGAAATTTTACAAAAACACTTTGATAATACAGCTTTTATAGGTGCTGGTACCGTAATAACGGAAGCGCATCTTGATACATTAATTTCGCTAGATGCTAAATTGATGGTAAGCCCAAATGTTAATCTTAATATATTAGCTAAAAGTATTGCTAATAATATGGTTAGCTGTGTAGGAGCATTATCACCTACAGAAGTAATTGCAGCAAGTCAAGGAGGCGCTACTGTTGTAAAAATTTTTCCAGCAGGAACTATGGGACTTAATTATTGTAAAGCTGTAATGGCAATTGCTCCTAAAAATCAACAATATTATTGTGTTGGTGGAATTAACCCATCAAATTTAAGCGATTATCTAAAATTAGGATTTCACGGTGCAGGATTAGGAGGAGATTTATATAAACCGAACCAATCAGTTGCAGAAACTACAAATAAAGCAACACAATTTTATAACGCATATTTAAAATATACAGATGAAAATCACAGGAATTAGATTATATAAAGTTGCACCACGCTGGCAGTTTTTAGCCATTGATACTGATGAAGGTATTACAGGTTGGGGAGAGCCTGTATTAGAAGGACGCGTTGATACTGTTCAAGCTGCAGTTCGTGAATTGAGCCCTTATTTAATAGGAAAAGACCCTAGTAGAATAAATGATATTTGGAATGTCCTTTATAGAGGTGGATTTTACAGAGGTGGTGGTATTTTAATGTCTGCTATTTCAGGAATTGATCAGGCTTTATGGGATATTAAAGGTAAAGTGATGAATCAACCAGTATATGAATTACTAGGTGGTTTGTGTCGCGATAAAATGAAATTATACAACTGGGTTGGAGGAGATAATCCCTCTGATGAAGTTGCTGAAATAAAATTATATCAAGAAAAAGGTTTTGATACCTTTAAATTAAACGGAACAGGAAAACTAAAAATGATTGATTCTAACAGAGCAGTTGATCAAGTCATTTCAAGAATAGATGCTATTCGTTCTGCTTTTGGAAATACAATTGATTTTGGATTGGATTTTCACGGGAGAGTGAGTACACCTATGGCTAGTGTTTTAATTAAAGAACTGGAACCTTATCGTCCTATGTTTATAGAAGAACCTGTTTTACATGATTATTCTGAAAACTACGCGCGTTTAGCAAGCAAAACTAGCATACCAATCGCTGCTGGTGAAAGAATGTTTAGTAGATATGATTTTAAAAGAGTTTTTGAGCAAGGAGGATTAGGTATTGTACAACCAGATTTATCGCATGCTGGAGGTATTACAGAGTGCTTAAAAATAGCATCTATGGCAGAAGCATACGATATTGCTTTAGCTCCTCATTGCCCGTTAGGACCTGTCGCTTTAGCAGCTTGTTTAGCAATCGATTTTGTATCACCTAATGCTATTATTCAAGAGCAATCAATGGGAATTCATTACAATAAAGGAACGGCGGAGCTTATTGATTACGTTAAAAATAAAGAAGATTTTGAATATATCAATGGATATATCAAGCCCCTACCAAAACCAGGATTAGGAGTTGTTATAGATGAAGAAGCTGTTATTGAAGCTGATAAGAAATTTGATGTCGATTGGAAAAATCCTATTTGGAGACATGAGGATGGATCTTTCGCAGAATGGTAAAAACCTTATTTTATCATAAAAAAACCGCCAACATTTACGTGTTGGCGGTTTTTATAGTTTTCTATAGCAAGTTTACTTCATCATCCAAGAACCTCCAACGCTTATTACGTTGGGTAAACTTTGGTAATCAGCAACAGTTTTTTCGTTTACGCCTCCCGTAGGGCAAAATTTTACCTGTGGAAAAACATTATTATATGTTTTTAAAGCAGCTGTTCCTCCGAATAAATTAGCAGGAAAAAATTTAAAAGTATCCCAACCTAATTCTAATCCTGACATAATTTCACTAGGGGAAGTTACTCCAGGAATAAAAGGAATACCACTCCCTTCTAAAGCCTTTGACATATTTTTTGAAATCCCAGGACTTACTATAAAATCAACTTGTAAATCTTTAACTTTTGCTATTTGATCTTTATGAATAACAGTTCCTACACCAACTTGTAAAACAGTTCCGTACTGTTCTTTAACTTTAGCAATAGCGGCAAAGGATATTGGTGTTCTAAGTGTTACTTCAATACATTTTATTCCCTTACTCAATAGTGTTTCAACAGTTTTTGGTATTTCATCCAAACTATGAAAAGTAACCACAGGTATTACAGGATTATTTTCAAGTATTTCTCTAATATTATTTTGAATCATAATTTTATTTTTAGAATAAAAAACTAGCACCGTCTTCACTAGAACTTACTATGTTTCTAATGTTTCCGAATAACTCTCTTCCACAACCTTGATCATCTTCAGTGGTTTTTATAATAGATTTTCTTGACAATACAACCGTTTCATTTAATACATTAAGTTGTCCTGTTATAGCATTTAAGCTAAGAATATCTCCTGTTTTTATTTTAGAAATAACGCCACCATCTAAAGCTTCTGGCGATAAATGTATTGCAGCGGGTACTTTTCCTGAAGCACCTGACATACGTCCGTCCGTAACTAAGGCCACTTTAAATCCTCTACGTTGTAAAATACTTAATGAAGGTGTTAATTTATGTAGTTCAGGCATTCCGTTAGATTTTGGTCCTTGAAAAGGAAGTACTGCTATAAAATCTTTATCTAAGGTTCCTTCTTTAAAAGCCGTTATTAATGCTTCCTGTGTTGTAAAAACCATCGCTGGTGCTTCAATAATTAAATATTGATCCTTAACTGCTGAGGTTTTTATGACAGATTGCCCGATATTTCCTTTCAAAACTTTTAATCCTCCATCTTTTGAAAAAGGATTATTAACATCTCTTATTACATTTTCATTTAATGATGTTTTAGAACCCTCAACCCAAATCAGTTTATTGTTTTCTATTCTTGGTTCTTTGGTATAATTAGATAATCCTTTACCTAGTATCGTATTTACATCTTCATGTAACAACCCTTTTTTTAACAAAGTGTTTACTATAAAACCAACTCCACCAGCAGCATGAAAATGATTTACATCAGCACTACCGTTTGGATATACTCTTGCTAAAAGCGGTATAACTGCTGATAAATCAGAAAAATCTTGCCAGTTAATGATAATACCCGCAGCTTTCGCCATGGCAATTAAGTGAATAGTATGATTGGTAGAACCTCCTGTTGCTAACAAGCCAATAATACCATTAACTACCGTTTTTTCACTATATATAGCCGCTAATGTTTTATCAAAATCTTTTTCTTTACAATTTGTGCTGATAATTTTTACAGCTTCTTCATCAAGCAACTTTCTAAGAGGTGCATTCGGGTTTACAAAACTAGCACCAGGTAATTGGAGTCCCATAATTTCCATGAGCATTTGATTACTGTTAGCAGTTCCAAAAAAAGTACAAGTTCCTGGGGAATGGTATGAATCTGACTCTCCTTTTAATAATTCATCTCTATCAATTTTTCCTTCAGCAAAATCTTGACGAATTTGAGCTTTCTCATCATTACTAATACCTGTTTCCATTGGACCACTAGGCATAAACATAACTGGCAAGTGTCCGAATTTAAGCGAACCTATGATTAATCCAGGAACTATTTTGTCACAAATCCCAAGACCAATTACTCCATCAAACATATTATGAGAAAGTGCTATTGCGGTAGATAACGCTATAATATCTCTACTAAATAAAGACAATTCCATTCCATCTTGTCCTTGAGTTACCCCGTCACACATTGCTGGTACTGCCCCGGCAACCTGAGCTGTTGCCATATGTTTTTCAGCATATTCTCTAATCATTTGAGGATAGTTTTCATATGGTTTATGAGCTGATAACATATCATTATATGCTGTTACAATTCCTAAATTGGGTGTTATATACTCTAACAATTCATTTTTAACATGTATAGTACAAGCGGCAAATCCATGTGCTAAATTCCCACAACTCAACGTATTTCTTGATACTTCTTTAGAAAAAGCCTTTTGCATTTGTGTTAAATACAGTTGACGAGAATCTTTACTTCTTTCTATTATTCTATTAGTTACTTCTGAGATTGTCTTTTCCATTATTCCTAAAATTAAAAACTATAATACCAACACATATCTTCTCTACTAGCTATAAAACTGAATATAGGGAGTGCTTGTTTATCTTCATTATTTAATACATCATACTTCTCTTTACCTGTTGTCATCAGGTATATTTTATTTGCATTTAATAACATCTCTTTACTACATGTTATTCTGCGTATAGGTGCTTTCGGAGCTTTAGTACTTAATACTTCTATTTTCTTTTCTCGCAAACTTTCTTTTGAGACAGGATCTGTTGGAAAAAAAGAAGCTGTATGTCCATCTCCGCCCATTCCTAATACTGCAACCGTAATTTCTTTAAATACTGATTTATATTTGTCATTAACTAAAGTCACATTTTCTTTTTCATCATCTATGGTTGCTATCATTCCATAAAAATTTGCTGTGGATGCTTTTTGCTTTAAGAGATGTTCTTTAATCATTTTTTCATTACTATCACTAGAATCTGTAGCTACAAATCGTTCATCTACCAAACCAATATGTACTTTTTCCCAAGGGACATCTAATCGAGATAACTTTGTATACATACTTTTGGGTGTACTTCCTCCTGAAACCAGCAAATAAGCTCCTTTGTTTAGGTTTATAGCTTGCTTGAGTTCTTCGGCTATTGTCAACGCCAATTGCTTTTCAAGCTTCTCTTTTTCACTAAAATAAAATGCCTCCATAATTTTAACTATTTACTTCCCACAAATCACCGTTACACATAACTGAATCTCTAGGACCTAATGTTCCTGCTTCATAAAGTACTACTGGCTGATTGGTTGTTTTCCAATTTTTAGTTACAGATTCAATCCAGGTCCAAGCTGCTCTTAATTCATCTTCTCTCATAAACAAGGTTTGATTCCCTCGTAAAACATCTATTAAAAGTCGCTCATAAGCCTCAGGAAGTCGTTCACTAAAAGAATCTAAATAGTCCAATTTTAATGAGGTAGGTTTATACCTATATCCTCCAGGACCTGGTATTTTTGTCATTTGAACTATTGATATTCGCTCTTCTGGTTGCAAACGAATAATTAGTTTGTTATTAGGAACTGTAGTTTCAGGATCAAAAATATTATGCTTAACAGATTTAAAGTTTATAACTATTTCCGAATAATGTCGCTCCAATCGTTTTCCTGTTCTCAAATAAAAAGGAACACCTTTCCAGCGCCAATTATCTACATATGCTTTTAACGCTACAAATGTTTCTGTATTTGAAGCATACTCATTAATATCTTCTAAATAAGAATTTACCTTTGCATCATCTATTTTACCTCTTGTGTATTGCCCTCTTACAGTATTGATTTTTACCGAATCTGAATTGAGCATACGTAATGATTGTAGCACCTTAAGTTTTTCGTTTCTCATTTGATCTGCCTCTACCGAAATTGGGGGCTCCATAGCTACCAAGCATAATAATTGCAATAAATGATTTTGAACCATATCCAAAAGGGCTCCACTTTTATCATAATAAGCACCTCTACTTCCCACCCCTAAACTTTCTGCGGCAGTAATTTGAATATTGTCAATATGTTCACTATTCCAGGATTGTTCGAACAACTGATTAGAAAACCTTAATACCATAAGGTTTTGTACTGTTTCTTTACCTAAGTAATGATCTATTCTATAAATCTGACTCTCTGAAAATGTTTTGGTTATTTGAATATTAATTTTCTCAAATGATGTCAAACTATTACCCAAAGGTTTTTCCAATACTACTTTACTTGTCGGTTTCACTAAAGCAGCTTCTCTTAATGTATCACAAATTTCTACAAAGACAGAAGAAGGCGTTGAAAAATAAAAAACATCTTGATATTCTGAGTTCTCCTGTAAAATACTTTCTAAAGGTTTGTAACTTTGTACAGAATGATTTTTTATAACAATAATGCGAATTTTAGAAATAAAATTAGTTACAATTTCCGAATCAAAATCAATTTTTTGATCTGCTTCAGTAATGTTTTTTTTAATTTTATGTAGGAGTAATTCTACAGCTATTTCTTCCCTAACGATAACTACAATATTAAAATCCCCTCCAATTTGTTGCTCTACAAAACGACAAAATAGAGCTGGATAAATTTTGCGCATTGCCAAATCTCCGTCGCCTCCAAAAATCACAAAATTAAATGCTTCTAGCATCTCATTTTTTTTATTCATGATTAAATAAAATAGATGTAAATAGTTATTACTAAAACACAGATAATTATCCCTAGAGAGTTTGTTAATCGCCAAGGAGTAACATCAACTTGTTTAGTATATACCTGTACGTATGCTTCTTTACGAGGTTTGAATTTTCCAACAAGAAGCATTATTAGTACATTCAATACAAAAAGAATAGCCATAACATGTAAAAAATGAGGGTAATTTTCTTCCCCAACGACATATGGTTTAATAATAAACTGACTTATGATATATAGGATTGAACCAGAAATAATTCCAATTTTAGCAGCGAGTGCAGGTACATATTTTGTTAAAAAACCTACCACAATAATGGTCAATATTGGAATACTGTAAATACCATTAGCCTCTTGTAAATAACCAAACAATCCGTCTGACGCATAAATCAATAGCGGAGCGATACACATAGATACTAAAGCAAGAGCAATACCAAAGTTTTTTCCTGCCTTTACCACACTAGCTTCATCTCCTCCCTTTATAAAATATGATTTATAGATATCAATACTAAATAATGTAACAGAACTGTTTAATGCTGAATTAAAAGAACTTAAAATTGCACCAAACAATACTGCTGCAAAAAACCCTAACCACACTGTTGGAAGTACTTTTGAAACTAACATAGGATAGGCTTCATCTGGATTTACTATTTCATCTCCAAACATATGATACGCTATTACTCCAGGTAACACCACTATTAATGGCCCTAATATTTTTATAAAGGATGCTAATAATAATCCCTTTTGTCCTTCTTTAAGGTTTTTAGCTCCTAAGGCACGTTGAATAATTGCCTGATTTGTTCCCCAATAAAAAAGCTGAACTAACATCATACCTGTAAAGATTGTCTCTATTGGAATAGACGATTTTGGGCCACCAAGCGATTTAAACTTTTCTGGATGTTCTGTCATTAAAACAGAAATCCCATCAAATACATTTCCATCACCCACAGCCATTAATCCAAAAACAGGAATCAGCATTCCTCCTATAAGTAGGCCAACAGCATTTATTGTATCAGAAACAGCTACAGCTTTTAACCCTCCAAAAATGGCGTATATAGAGCCTATTATTCCTATAATCCATACGCTTATCCATAAAGCCACATTTTTTGACACACCAAGTAATTCAGGAACGTCAAACATACTGTTAATAGCCAATGCTCCAGAATACAATACTATAGGTAACAAAACAATTGCATAACCACTCAAAAATAAAACCGATGTTATTGCTTTTGTAGTTTTATCATATCGCTTTTCTAAAAACTGTGGAATTGTGGTTATTCCTCCTTTTAAATATTTAGGCAATAGAAATACTGCTGTAAGCACCATTGCTATAGCCGCCAGTGTTTCCCATGCCATTACTAAAATCCCATCTTTAAAAGCTGCCCCATTTAACCCAATTATTTGTTCCGTAGAAAGGTTTGTTAATAACAATGACCCCGCAATTACAACTCCTGTTAAACTTCTTCCTCCAAGAAAATAACCATCAGATGTCTCTTCATTTGTTTTCCTTGATTTATAATAAGATATTACGGCTACTAAAATGGTAAATGCTAAAAATGTAATTATTTGCATGCTCTTTTTTATTAAAATATATTATTGATTTCTATTTATTAATGTCTGTACTTAATCATTGAAAGCTATATTGAGTTTCTTATAATTAATCTATTGGGATTCTCAATTTTCAAATTTTCTTGTTGCGTAACCATTTGAGCTAAACGCTTACCCATTGCATTGAAATCTGTTGATATTGTCGTTATTCCTCCTTCTACAACCTCTTTCAATAAAGTATCATTATAGGATATAATTCCAATATCATTTGCTAATTTCAAACGCGTTTCTTTTATCATTTTAATTATGCGAATAAAATTTCTATCATCTGGTATTAAATACACTTCTCCTTTCGAAAGCGCTCTGTTTTCAAAGCTTTCTATTACTTCATTCTTAAATTGATATCTTTTACAAAATTCCTTAAACCCCTTTAACATTCCAATGGGTTGCTTATTATTCACAAATAATAGCACTAATTTTTTATAAGTTTTTAATTGCTTTAATCCAGACTCAAGCGATTGCAAAATATCTTTTTCAAAATTTTGATAAATAGCTGGGTATTTAAAATGTTCTTCCCCAATTTGGTCTAGAATATACACCTTATCTTTGGGTAACATATCTATAATTAAATGAGTATTATTTAAATTGGCAGGCATAATTATATACGTATTATAAATCCCTATATTATCATGTATTAATTTGCTAAATACGTCATGGTTAAAGTGATGAAAAAAAATATCAACCTCATCACCTTCTCCTAAGTTTGATAAAAAAGAATTATACAAGTCTTCTTTAAAAGCATTTAGCTCATCAAACAACAGAAATATTTTTTTAGAGGAACTTATGTTCTCACTTTTTACATAATACCCTTTTCCAGGAACTGATTGTATAATCCCCCTAGATTTTAGCAACCCATATGCTAGTAATACAGTATCTCGGGAAAGAGAAAACCTCAATTTCACTTTATTAATAGAAGGCAATTTATCTCCTCTTTTATAGTGACCATTTAGAATACCTTCTTCGATAGATTTCACTATCTGTTTATATTTTGGCATTCCATTACTTTCTTCAATAACCATGAAACTCATATTGCTAAAGTATATTATTAAGTTTCGGTAAACCAACTAGTACCTACTAGTGGTTATTTTTATATCAAGAAAAGATAAAATATCACATATCTAAAAAAAAACACTTGAATTGAAAGTGTTTTTAAAGAACTAAAAAAGGATTCTCAGGGTTTTTAATATAATAATTCTGAATAGCTTCTCTTCAATTTTAAAGGATTTAAACAAAAGTACTTCTGTAACTATTTACTCGCCAAAATCTTTTTGCAACTCTTTAATAAGAGTTGCAAAAATCAGCTGTTGACTACTATTATAACAACTGAATTTCTGTTGTTTTTTTTTGAAAAAAGTATTATTTAGCTAAAAAAGGCATTAAAACTATACTTATTGACACAGTTATAAAATGACTCTGTATTAAGTATTAGACATCATAAACAAAAGATTGCCACTACTTTTTACTGCACTTATTGTTGTTGTTTTTTAGATAATAAAAAAGGTTTTAAAACTTTAGAAGCTTTAAAACCTTACGTTCTTTTTGTAATTATATTCTAAGGAATAGAAGATTGCCCTGCACATGACTGCATTTTGCCTTTTTCTTTTCCACTAATAAATCCAGTTTCCTTCCATTCGTTGGTTAAATGAGCAACACAACTCACAAAATCACCGTGATTAGTAGCTTCATTAGCACAATCTGTAATAAGGTCTACCATAGTACTACAATTTGTCACAAATACATTGGTTACCCCAGAATCGCATCCACCAATAACCACTGTAGCATCTTGATTCGAATTAGGATGTGGATCTACACTATCCATACAACCATCATCATCTGTATCTTTTTCACACGCTATTCCAATGGTAGTTATTTCATATGTTAATGGTTCTCCGCAACTAAGAAAATCAAATACTGCTAGTGTATAGGTTGCTGTATTGGGTAAAATGTAATTTATTAATTCCGAATCTTTCCAACAACTGTTATATGGGTTGGGCACTTCATCATCTTTGAATTCAAGGAATGTCATATTAGCACCACCATCAAATATATTTATCTCAGAATTTTCAGTAGTTGTTCCTTCAAATAGAGAGAATGCGGTATCCATATTTTCGGAAGTCCTAGGAACAGAAATAGAAATCTCATCTCCAGCATTCCCTTCAAAATAGTAATAATCCCATAAGGCTGAATTAGCTATGGAATGCGTAGTTGCATGAGTTGCAGTAATAACATCTCCACATAATTGACCTTTATAAGTCAAAACCGCTTTTTGATTTGTAACGGTAGTATTTGGTATGTTTAGCAACTTCTCCTCCAAAGTGTTTTTTAAAGATTCCTTTTTGGGGAAGATTATTTCTTCTTTAGAGCAAGATAACATCAAGCTTACTACAATACATACGAAAAGTACTGAAACTTTGTTGATTGTTTTCATAAATTGATTCTTATATGTTTGCTATATCAATATAAGTATTTATTTACCGGCTTGAAATCATTCTTACTTATTTTAGCCTAACTGTAACATAACACAGCTCAACGGCCTATATACATAACACACACTATTAAGTAGTTACGCTTTTCAGGAAAATCACCACTGTTGGGTATATCCAACTCATTGACTTTTATCACCTAAACTATCAATCTCTAATTTAGGTTGCTTTTTTGTCCATTTCCTACCGTACTTAAATAAAATATAAATAATAAAACTTGTAAAAAACAACCCCAGTAATTGTCCTAAAATATAAGAAAACTCTTTCGTTAAAAAACTACTGAATACTTTAGGAATACTTCCAAAAATAACACCTAATACGAATAAAATACCCAATGCATAAAATAAATATCCCAATACTTTTTTTAACATAACTTATATCTATAATTTTTAATCTAAATTTTTGCGCTGATTCTTCTATTCAAGAACCATGCTCTTCACATTGATAATTCAAATTAACAACACATCTGTTACTTTTTAAAAAATTGTATACAACGTAGTTATAATAATTCCTTTATTATCATTTAAAGTAACCGATAATAGTTGTTGCTCTTCTATTACTTGAAAATTAAATGGAGGAGCTAATACATTTAAACCACTTTGTTTTTTCAACCTAATTCCTTGCCCTGAAATAATATCTGCATTTGGAACAAAATCTCCTTCTGGTAAATGCTCTGTTAAAATAACGTATTTAAAATCAGTTAATTTACGCAACACTTGCTGCACTTCAGTATTAGATAAATGTTGTAAAACTTGTCTTACTATAGTACAATCTCCAGTTGGCAAATCATCTACTGCAATATCTAAACAATGGAATTCTAAATTTTCTTCTTTAAACTTACCTTTATTATGTTCAATAAGGTTTCCAACGATATCTACCCCGATATATTTTTTGGTGTATTTTACTAATGCTACCCCTACATTAAAATCTCCACAACCTAAATCACAAACGGTAACCCCTTCTTTAAAAGATTTTAAAAATGATCTTAAAACAGCTATATATGGATTTACTATCTCAGGATGATGCGATCCTTTTCCTGAGTAAAAATCAAATTCACTACCACCCCAAAGCTTCATTTCGTAAATTTGCTCCATGGCATCTTTAGTTGGCCAAGGGTTCTTTATTTTTTTTGTTCCACTTTCTCTATTCATAAAAAGTATACTATTAACTAATACTTAATCTAACTGGTGCTCATTCTTTTTTACTCTAAAACAGCGCTCTTCTCCTAAATAAAGTGGGTTCCCATGCTTTTCAGACCAAAATCCATCTAATACATCTTTAGTAATACAACGATATACGACCACTCCTTTAAGCACTTCATTAGCTTCTCCCTGATAATTAAAATTAATAACTAAAATACCGTCTTTAAAAAAACCTGTTCCTACTTGTTCTTGCTCGCCATCAATAAGCCATTTAGCAACTATTCTATTGTTTTTATCAAGATTTAGCGTCAGCGTACCTGTATAATTGACATCTGTTTCTTCTTGATTTTTGCCAATGATATTATATGTTCCTGCAAGGATTTGTATGGTCATTTTGTTATGACTTCTTTATTTTATTAAGCAATAAAATAAAGTTTACCACAAGCACGAGCGTCTGACAGCGCTTGATGGTGCTCCAATTGAATATTATTCTTTTGACAGCAGGCATTCAAATTTGCTGGTTTATATCCTTTTGCTTTATATATTTTTAATGTGCATTCCCATTTTTCTGAAATATTCAAATCAGAATAATCAATGTTATAATCTCGCATTGTTTTCGTTAACACATTTCTATCAAAACTTTCATTGTGAGCAACAAGAACTTTGCCGTGAATACGCTTCTTTATTTCAGGATAGATTTCATTAAAACTTGGGCCATTTTGAGTGTGCCTTTGTGTAATTCCGTGGACCTGGATATTGTGCCAATTATACTCATTATTTGGCGGCTTTATTAAAGCGTGGTATTCATCAATAATTTCTCCATTTTCAAAAGTTACTATTCCAACAGAACAAATATGATGTCTTGTGGCTGTTTCAAAATCTATTGCGGTAAAAGATGTTTTCATTATTTATTCTATAATTATTGGGATGCTAAATTTAGTAAACTCACCACAAACCTCCACCTTAAAAATCTTGTATTTTTAATAGGTCTGAAACTATAAAACCTCCAGTACATTGAACTAAGTTTTATATTGAAATCAGTAAAGGAAATCGCAAAGGTAAACCTAAGAAAAGAAATAAAAAAGCATGGTGAAAAAATCTATAACTTATAAAAAATAAATCATTAACTCAGAAAGAAAAGGCTACTACAGTTACCTATGATGGTTACCATATTAGTTTCAAATTCAGTTACTCCTTTTCTTTATTTGTTTCGTTAATTTTACCGAAAAAAGTAATACATTTAATCAGTAAAAAAATGTTAGGAGTACTGGTATTCAGATAACAGACAAAACCTAATATGATTAAAATACATCACTATGATAAAATTTATACCTTTTCTTTTTCTTATAACAGTAGTTTTTAGTTGTAAAAAGAAATCAGAAACATCAATAAAAGAGGGCGCTGGCGAAATACATATAAAGGAAATTAACAATGTAGCTCTTACTTTAGCTGAGGGCAATAAACTAGCAACATTACCCCTCACTTGCATTCAAACCGAATATCCTAATAAATTAGGACAAACCATTAGTAATGGGGAGGAATTAAAAGAACCTCATGTGTTACACCCAGCATTTTATGGTTGTTTTGATTGGCACTCCGCAGTACATGGCCATTGGTCCTTAGTAAAATTACTAAAAAAATTTCCTGATTTAAAAGAAGCTGAAGAAATTAAATTACAACTAGTTCAAAACATATCTAAAGAAAATATTGAAGTAGAAATCGCCTACTTTAAAAAAAAACACAATAAAAATTATGAACGTACTTACGGTTGGGCTTGGGTATTAAAACTAGCAGAAGAATTACATACCTGGAATGATCCGCATGCTCGAAAATTGGAAAGCAACTTACAACCCCTAACAGACTTAATTGTTCAAAAATACATAGATTTCTTTCCGAAGTTAGTCTACCCAATTAGAGTGGGTACTCATACCAATACAGCTTTTGGTTTTTCTTTTGCATGGGATTATGCCAATACTGTACAAAACCTTGAATTCAAAGAAGCAATTAAAGCCAAAGCAAAGAGTTTCTATATGAACGACAAAAACTGTCCCTTGATTTGGGAACCTAGCGGATACGATTTTTTGTCTCCATGTTTTGAAGAAATTGACCTGATGAGAAAAGTATTAAGCAAATCTGAATTTAATAACTGGATAAACGACTTTGCTCCACAATTAAAATCACCTGACTTTAACATAGAAATCGGTCTTGTTTTGGATCGAACAGACGGTCATTTAGTTCATTTGGATGGCCTTAATTTTAGCAGAGCATGGGTATTATATGGCCTAGCAAATCAATATAAAGAGTTCAGCCATTTAAAAATCATTGCTAATACTCATGTAAGTCATTCTTTACCTAGTTTGGTTAGTGACAGTTATGAAGGAGGACATTGGTTAGCTTCGTTTGCAATTTATGCACTCGACAATAATCAATGAATTACAATTTACTTCACAAAAAAGCCCTGTTTTAAAGGCTTTTAGTGATTAGTTATGTATTAACTATTTATTGATTAACATGGTTACTTTTCGATACAATAAGTAACTATCACCGTATTCATTGACCTTAGAGGTTTTGAGGTACAAATAGGGTGTAATACTTTAGTTGCTTTTGGTTAATTTAATAGTTTTTATTATTCATTAAAATTAATTTGATAAGAAGTACTACGTCCTTTACCAAGTAGTTTTAAAACTCCCATTTCTAATAAATTTTGTAAATCACGTGTAGCGGTAGCTTTAGAA
>Ga0209291_1002051_pt1 | contig 16871 bp, 18 predicted proteins | sample GOMGulsemesocosm_FD_184633 | JGI IMG/M metagenome (GOLD analysis project Ga0209291, IMG submission 184633) | Methane-oxidizing microbial communities from mesocosms in the Gulf of Mexico - GOM9B Gulf of Mexico (SPAdes) (version 2) | ecosystem: Environmental > Aquatic > Marine > Cold seeps...
GTTGTTTTTCCAACACCACCTTTTTGATTTGCAATTGCAATGATTTTTCCCATTAATTAGAAATTTGTAGTAAGATGTAAAAATACACTAATTTATGATTTATTCAAGGGAAAGTTGTTAACCATGAGTTAAAGTAAAAAGGCTACCTGATTAGGTAGCCTTTAAAAGAAAAAAGATGTTGTTTTTTTCTAGCTATTTTCTGGTAATAAAGTACCAACTATAGCCCCATTGGATAAATATTTTTTAGCTAGCTCTTGAATCTCTTTAACGGTCATTGCTTTTACAGCTGATTCAAAGTCTAAAATTTTATTGATGTCTTTTTTATCAAAATCTGCATCGCCAATTTTACTCAACCAGAATTTATTCTTTTTAAGCTGTTCTTTTCTGCTTACTAGATGTCCTTCCTTAGCTTTGTTTAGATCTTTTTCAGATGGTCCGTTTGCTATTAATTCAGCTACTTCTTGTAAAGCAATAGCTTTTAATTTTTCAGTGTTTTCTGGTCCGCATCCAAATGAAATGTTTAATGAGTAGGAATCATATATTCCGTCACTCATTCTTGCATAAACTCTTGGAGAATAAACGCCTTGAGCTTCTTCACGTAATTTTTCTACCATTTTGATAGATAAAATATCACCTAAAGTTTTCATGGCTAATGCTTCTTTAGCGTTGTAAGTTGTTTCTCCTTTATAAAGAATAGAAACTTGACTTTTAGGGTCATTACCTTTATGAATTGTTTTAGTATGACTTCCTGATAAAGGTCGGAAACCTGAATCTTTATAGTTTTCACGTGTACTGTTTGCTGGTAAGCTTGCGATGTATTGCATAGCGAAATCTTTTAATTTTGCTTCGTCAATAGCGCCAACAAAGTAGAAGCTAAAGTCTCCAGCATTTGCAAAACGCTCCTGAAATGTTTTGTATGCTAAATCATAATTAGTTTTGTCGAACGCTTCTGCAGTAGGGAATCCTGTATATCTAGGACTCTTTTTATATTGAAATTTCCCGAATTCATTCATGAAATAGTATTGCGGATTTGCAAGTAAGTTTCCGTAAATTCCTTTTTGCTTAGTAGCATATGATTGAAAAGATGTTTCATCTTTATTTACTGAAGTGAAATTCAAGTGAATTAATTGAAATAGAGTTTCTAAGTCTTTTGGTGTAGCGCCACCGCTCATTCCTTCAGAGTCATTACTGATGTAAGGTCTAACGTTAGCTATTTTACCTGTCATGAATTTTTTCAATTCATTTTTGTTTAACCCTGCAATCCCAGCTTCAGTAACCGCTCTTAAAGCTAAGTTTGATGCTAAATAGTTTTCGGTACTCATTAATGACGTACCACCGTAACTTTGACAGCTGAATAAAACTTCATCATTTTTAAAGTCAGTTTTTTTATAAGTTACCTTTGCACCATTACTTAGGGTTAAAGTCGTAATCCCTAATTTGTCATTAGCCGTTTCATTAATTATAGTTCCTTTTTTTGGAAGGCTAGTAAATAATGATTCTTGAACAGCTTCATCTACATATGGTTTGATGTCAGTACTAGATTTTACTGTTTCTAATAAAGCTAATACTTCTTCGTTTGTTGTAGTTTTTTCTTTTCCAGTAATTATTATAACCCTATTAGTATCTTTTATATAAGATTTTATTAAAGCATTAATTTCATTTACTGTAATAGTAGGTAACTGTTGTTTTGCGAAATTATAAGACCATTCAACACTTTGCATAGATTCATTTATTAAAAAATTATCTATATAAGCCTGTACGAATTGCTTAGATTCCATTTTGTCTTTATTATTAAAAGACTTTTCGTAATAAGCTAAGAATGATTTTTTAGCACGTTCAAGCTCTCCATTTTGGAAGCCATAACGTTTTACGCGTTCATTTTCTTCTACTAAGGCTTTCAGTGCTTTTAAATGATCATTACCAGCTACCATAGCTGTTGATTGGTATGCGTCTTTATTTCCGACACCAATAGAGCTATTTTGAGAGTATCCATATACAAATGGAGGGGTAGGACTGTTACGTAATTCTCCAAGACGAGCATTAATCATTTGTGAATATAATCCTTCTACTAATGTGTTTCTAGCATCAGCCACTGTACGTTCAGGTGTAGAACTTCCGTCATTGAAATACATAAGTTGTACTTGATTACGAGTAGCTTCTTTGTCGGACTCAATGGATACATAAGTTTCGTCATGATTTTCAATAGTATAAACTTCACGATTTCTTGGGTTTTCAGCTTTCGGTTCTTTTCCAAAATGTGATTTTATTTTAGCTTCTAATGTAGCAACATCAACATCTCCAACGGCAATAACTGCCATTAAATCCGGGCGATACCAATCTTTGTAAAATCTGCGAATAGCTTCAGGTTTGAAGTTTTTGATAATATCCGTTTTTCCAATAGGTAAACGATTTACATATCTTGAGTGGTTAAGTAATTTAGGGAAGTAGTTGTTACGCATACGAGTATTAGCGTTTAGTTCCCTAGAACGGTATTCTTCTAATATAATACCACGTTCATTGTTAATTTCTTCATCAGTTAATAAAGCGTTAAAAGCCCAATCTTCAAGAATTTGAAATCCTTTTTCTAATTTTTCAGAATCATCGGTAGGTATAGGTAAAATGTATACAGTTTTGTCAAAACCAGTATACGCATTTAAGTGTGCTCCAAATTTTACACCTATACTTTGTAGGTAATCTACCAGCTCGTTTTTTTGAAAATTCTTAGTTCCATTAAAACACATGTGCTCCATAAAATGGGCTAATCCTTGTTGGTCCTCATCTTCTAAAATTGAACCAGCATTTATAACTAAACGTAACTCGATTTTATCGGCTGGTTTACCATTGTTTTGAATGTAGTATTTTAATCCGTTACTCAAAGTCCCGGTTTTAACCGCTGGATCATCTGGAATTAATTGTTCTGTAACAGTTTTAGCTACGGTAGTGGTAGTTTCTGATGCTACTTCTGGTGCTTGTGTAGGTTTACACGCCATAATGGTCGCAAATGCAACAAATGGTAGAATTTTTTTAATCATAGATTTAGTTAGTGTATATTCAGTTCAAATGTACTAATTATAGCTTTGGGGTCAGTTGAAAATATGTTAAATGGTAGTGTCTTTGATAGAGGTTTGTGAATAAAATGTTGTTGCATTTAAAGAGGTTGAAACAAAGTTTATTCAATGATAGTCAGTTTGTTGCAGCTTTGTTTTTGGCTTGTTTTAATTAGTTACCCATTTTTAGTTACCAATTTACGGTTTTTAAGAAAGGTGATGTTGATAAGTTTCTTGAATTTTTAGAAAGGTGATTTGTTTAAGAGGGCACTTTTTAAAATCTAGTTTTTAATATAAAAAAAGCGCATCCTTTTAAGATGCGCTTTTTATAAACGGAACTATTGGGGTTTAGTTGAGTTTATTTAATAATTGGTTAGCTTGTTTGTGGTTGTAATATGACTTGCTTACAATCACTTGTAATATTTTTTTTGTTTTAGTAATATCCTGTTGCTTTAAAGAGTTTAAAGCTAAATACCAATACGCTTTGTTTTTGTCTAATAAGTCACTATTCTTAAGCTCGTTAAAAAGCTTTTCTGCTTTGTCATATTGTTTGAGCTCTAGATTACAAATCCCTCTGTATAAAATTGTATTAGCGGATTTGTTATTGTATTTTTCGTTGTATAATTCTAGAGATCTTACGGCTCCTAGATACTCTTTGTTGAGAAATAATTGTTCTGCGTCAGATAGTAACTTATCAGCGTCGCTTCTTTGGGTTAGTGATGGTAATTCTGATAAGTTACTGAAATCAGCGTACAAGTTTTCTGGAGAATTCTGATTACTTGTAAAGGTGTAACTAAAAGCTATTAATATTACTAAACTTGCAGCAACACCGTACCATCTGTATCGTTTTATTGGAGTGATTGAATTGCGTTTATATGTGCTGTGGGCATTATTAATGGCTGTTTTTATATTTTTGGCATCATCACTTAATAAATATTCTTGGTATTCAATACCGTCTTTATTAAGGCTTGTAATGTCTTCCCATGCATCAGTTTCATGAAGTGCGAATAAGTTTTTATTAATTGCTACTTCTTCTGCTAATTTAGGGTCCATAAACATCTGCTTTTTAAAAGCAATGAGCGCTTCTCTAGATAATTCCCCGTTAAGGTAATCATCAATTAGCTGGTTTTTGGTTGCATCCTCCATAGGTGTTAATTTTTAATGTTAAAGGGGTTATTGTCATTCGAACAAGAGGAATAATTGTAATTAAAACTGTTGTTCATTTATATATTCCTTTTTTTTTGTTTTTGTTACCCGTTTTTTTTGACTTTTTTTAATATTTTTTTTAAAAAGTTGATCTGTAGTGTTTTGAGTTTATAGGCTTTTTAGTTTTTCGTAGGAAACATCTTTTTTAATCAACTTGATTAATTTGCTTTTGCATTTAAATACGCGTTGTCTAACAACTGTTTCTGAACTGTAGCCTAGTTCGTCTGCAATTTCTTTTTGTTTCCTCTTTTTTAAAAATAGAGACATCACTTTTTTGCAATTATCAGATAATAGATTAAAATTTCTTAAGTAGACTTCCCTTCTGTCATTTTCTAGCATTTGTAAAGCCATCACTTTTGCATTGTTTTCATCAGTTATTTCTTTAATTTCTGCTTGTGTTGCCCACTTTTTTCTAAAACTTAATTCTTTTAGCCATAAATTTTTACAAATACCATATAGGTACCATTCAAAATTTTCTACAGGCTCATAATTTTTCACTTTGGCCTTAGTGGTTACGTGTAAGAGTGCTTTTTGAAAAATATCTTCGGCATCCTCTTGATTACCGCTATTATTTCTAATGTATTTACGAACCGAAGGATATACTAATTCGTAAATTTCTAAAATACCTTTTGAGTCACCGGTGATTAACGAATTGAATAAATTTTTATTTTCGGTCATGCAGTGATGCTTGAGTGGGTTTTAATCAAAACTAAATATTTTTTTTAATAAAATGTTGAAAAAAAAATAAAAATAAATGGGTAACCTTTTTCACTTTATAGGAACTATAAAGTGGGGACTCGATAAATGTCTCTAATTTATTTTCTTAACCAAAAAAAACAAAAAGACATGAAACATTTTATCACATTTTTAGCATTAACAGTTTTGCTCGTATTCACAAGTTGTACTATCGAAAATGATAGCTATGATGTTATCAATGAACAAGAGAATAGTATAACAATAAATAGCTATAAAACTGCGACTATTACTTATGATTCTAATATAGACGTTAAGGTATTTGACGAGTTGAAAGTAGAGTTAAAGGTACAAAAAACATTTATACAGGCTAATAATAAGCTTATTTGGGTAATGTATAACAATGAGGAAACCAGTTATTTAGAAGAGTTTGTGATGTTTTCTGATGGAATTTTAACTATTGAGATTGTTGACGGTAAAATTTCACAAAATGATTTGATGACATTAAGAGAAGGGGGTGAGGCTTCAGATGAAGAAAAAATGGGTGATACAACTGGAGATGAAGATGCGACGACAGATGAAGAAAAAATGGGTGATACAACTGGAGATGAAGATGCGACGACAGATGAAGAAAAAATAGGTGATACAACTGGAGATGAAGATGCGACGACAGATGAAGAAAAAAGGGGTGATACAACTGGAGATGAAGATGCGACGACAGATGAAGAGTAAAAATTATATAATTGTTCCTTTAAATAATAAAGCTTATTTTTGAATCAACTAATTAAAACGCCAAACTATTGTTTCTCCAAAAAAAGATTGTTTTTTTTGCATTACTTTTTTGTTTAAAATTGATTTCTCAAGAGCTTAATAAAGACACATTTAATTCTATTTTGAATTTTAATAATTCTTATGAACAAACTCAAGGTAGAATAGATTCAATTATTAAAACAAAGGGTATATCAGATATAGATAAGTCATTTGTTTATCATAATTATGCTCGTTTTTTATTCAAAAAAAGTAAAAGAAAAAAGAGTTATATTTATTTGAATAAAGCTATTTATTTAAGAAAGAAGAACAAAACTAAGGATTTATTATCCTTAAAAAAAAGTTTATTCAATTTGGGTCTGTACTATAAAAGAAGTGGTCAGTTTATAAAATCAATTCGAATATATAAAGAGCTAATCAGTTTACCAGGTGAAGATAGACTATTGTTAAAAACGTATTCAGAATTAATTACATTATATAATAGAATTGGTGATTTTGAAAAAAGCAAAGCTTTTTTTGATAAAACAGAGACTTATTATTCTGAAAAAGAAGATTACAGAAGCCTTTATAAGAATTATATGCGAATTTCAAAAGTCTATGGATCAATAGGTTATAAGGTAAATAGTAAAGAGATTATTAATTATTTAAAGAAAGCAGATTCTTTGCGAAAACATACTCAAATAGATAAAAAAGATGAAGCAATAATTAACCTGCGATTTGGTAATGTTTATAAAGAAATTAATAAAAAAAAGAAAGCATTAAATTATTATAAGAAGTCATTATTAAACAATGAAGAATTAAATGATTCGATTTCTATATCAATACTCAATAATAATATTGGAGATTTATATTTATATGATTCATCATTTGAAGAAGCCAATCAATCGCTACGAAAAAGTGTGTTGTTTGCCGGTAGTATTAAAAAGTCTAAATCTTTAGCATATAGTACCTACGGAGCTTATTATTCCGAATTAAAAAAGTTTGATTTAGCAAAAGCATATTTTGAAAATGCCATTCAATTATTGGTAGAAGGAAATGAAGACGGTGATTACATAAATCCAACAATTGAGCAATTGTCTGTCAAGCCTAATAAATTGCGTTTATTTGAATTTATAAGTCAAAAAGCGAATTATTGGCAAACAAGATTTAAATCAGAAAAAAACAAAATCTATTTAAACAATGCTTTAAATGATTACAAACTGGCAGATCAATTATTAGATGTAATTAGGTTCGATAGTACTGAAAGAACGTCTAAATTATTTTGGAGAGAAAAGGGAGCTAGTCTCTATATGCAGGCGGTTAAAGTTTGTCATTTACTGAATGATACTGATGATGCCTATTATTTTATGGAAAAAAATAAGGCTTTATTATTGCTAGAAGAGCTGAGTGATCAGCAAGCACAAGTAGTAAGTAATTTACCTCAACAATTAATTGAGCGGGATTTTGTATTCAAGCAACAAATTATTGAAATAGAAGAGGCAACAATAAGCGATAAAACGGATGTTATATTTGAATTGAAAAGGAGTTATGAGCAGTTCAAGGATTCTTTGGCAACTAATTATCCAGCCTATTCTAAATTAAGAAAAACGTTACCAGTTTTAAATTTGCAGAATCATAAAACTAATTTTAGTAATGATGATGCTGCTACGTTGCAGTTTATTATAAATGATACTGATGCCTACGGATTGGCAATTTCCAAAGAGAGCACTACTTTGTATCAGATAAAAGACGGAATAGAATTACAAAAAGAAATAATTGACTTAACGGAGCAGTTACAACTACCATTCAATACACAAACAGAGGTTGATGCTTATATGAAAAATTCGAATTCGATTTTTAAAAAATTAATCCCTCATAATATTTATAAGAGGCTTATAGGTAAGAAGATAACTATAGCTTCGGATGGGATAATTCAAAATATTCCGTTTGAATCATTGATGAGCGATGTGTCAAATAAGAATTCCTATCTAATTAAAACGAATGAAATTAATTATGTGTATTCTTTTTCATACCTATTATCGAATAATAAAAAGATCAGAAACCCTGAACATACTTTTTTGGGCTTTGCACCTCAAACCTTTAAAGATAAATCATTATCGGTGTTGTCTAACTCTATTAGCGAAATATCAAGTATAAATTCAATTTTTTCTGATACCGTTTTTATAGGTGAAAATGCTACAAAAGAAAATTTTAAATCAAATTTTGAAAACTATAAAATAGTTCATCTAGCTACTCATTCAGGTTCAAGTAATACAGAAAAACCTTGGCTTGCTTTTAATGATGAAAAAGTTAACTTAAATGAAATTTATGGTACACAAAACCAAGCAGATTTAGTAGTGCTTAGTGCGTGTAAAACATCTCAAGGTGAGCTTAAAACAGGAGAAGGGGTGATGAGCTTGGCTAGAGGTTTTTTCTATTCAGGGACCAATAGTGTAATTTCCACATTATGGAATATTAATGATAAAACTACTCAGGAATTAATGCATTCTTTTTACACAAATGTAAAAAAGGGACAAACAAAATCCAAAGCATTGCACAAGGCTAAATTAGCATATTTGTCTGCTCATGAAGGGTCAATGGCTTCACCGTTTTATTGGAGTTCATTTGTATTGATTGGTGATGCTAATGCAATTGTAATTGAAAGTAAATTTAATTGGATACTTCCGGTTTTACTATTAATTATAGTGGGTTTAATTATTGTAGGAGTATCATTTAGAATGAGAGTCTGTAAGTGATTTGAAATGATTTTATTCATAAAAGGTATTTATACGAAGTATTCTTTATAAAAAAAATGTAACTTAGTGAGGCCCAAAAAAACATTAAAACCATTTATTTATGCTTGTAAAAGTTTATGGAAGTGCATTTTTTGGAGTAGAGGCCACAACAATAACCATTGAGGTTAATATAGTTAAAGGAATTGGGTATCATTTGGTAGGGTTGCCTGATAATGCTGTTAAAGAGAGTAACTATCGTATAGCAGCTGCACTACAAAATAATCAGTTTAAAATCCCCGGAAAAAGAATCACTATAAACATGGCCCCTGCCGATTTACGAAAAGAAGGGAGTGCTTATGATTTGCCTATTGCTATGGGTATATTAGCTGCTTCAGGACAAATTAAGTCAGAAAAAATAGGGGGCTATTTAATTATGGGGGAACTTTCCTTGGACGGAAGTTTACAGCCGATAAAAGGAGCTTTGCCAATTGCAATAAAGGCTAGGGAAGAAGGCTTTAAAGGTTTTATTTTGCCAGTGCAAAATGCTAAAGAAGCCGCTATTGTTGATGGCTTAAAAGTATATGGAGTAGATAACATTTTAGAGGTTATTGAGTTTTTTGATAAAGAAATAGCTTTGAAGGAAACTATTGTAGATACACGGGAGGAATTTTATAAAAACATAGATTTTCCAGAGTTTGATTTTTCAGATGTCAAGGGACAGGAATCAATAAAAAGATGTATGGAAATTGCTGCTGCAGGAGGGCATAATATTATACTAATTGGCCCGCCAGGGGCTGGAAAAACAATGCTAGCAAAAAGATTACCTTCTATATTACCACCTATGACTTTACATGAGGCTTTAGAGACCACAAAAATACATAGTATCGTAGGGAAGGCTAAAGATAAAGGATTAATGACTCAACGTCCTTTTAGAAGCCCCCACCATACAATATCGGACGTAGCTTTAGTGGGCGGGGGTGTCAATTATAAAAGTAGATGATAAATTACATTAGACAATAATAAAATTATAAAAGGATATGATAATATTTTAATTTATTTAATCTTTAAGAAGGCTATTTGATAATTTTATTTCTAAGTAAATATGCAGATAGCCCCTGTCTACTCTTTACCTTGAATTTTTTAAACATTGAACTCCTATAAGCATCAATTGTTTTTTCGCTTAGAAACATTTTTCCTGCTATTTGAATATATGTCAAATCGGTAGGTACATAGTTTAAAAATTCGCGTTCGCGTTCAGAAATTCCCGCTAATGGGCCTACCTTAATATATCCCGAAATATCAATGTTACTAATATTGTTTGCCATTATTTCTGCAGCAAAATTCGGAAAAAAATTATTTCCTGAAATTACAGTTTCTAGTGCATTGTGTAAATCTTCAACTTCAAGATCTTTAGATAAATAACCATTAACACCTTCACGTATCATTTTGATAACTGCTTCTTCATTTTCAAACATAGTTATAACTATTACCTTTATTTGTTTATAATTTTGTTTTAACCATGATACTGTTTCGTAACCATCCATTTTTGGCATGTCAATATCTAAAAAAACTATATTTGGTATACCTACCAGTTTTAACTTTTGCTGTAAATCAATTCCATTCTCGGCCTCAAATAATATTTGATACGCATTATTTTTATTTTTCATATTGACAAGTTTTCCTAATCCTTTTCTAAAAAGGTTATGATCATCAACAATAGATATCTTTGTTATTTGTTTATTATCTTCTTTAACTGTCATTTTGAAATCATATTTATCTAGAAATTAATAAAGATACTTTAGTTCCTTTGCCTATTTTACTAATAATTTTTATTTCAGCGTTAATTACTTTGGCTCGTTTATCAATATTTATCAGTCCAGTACTGCTATTTTTATCTCTATTTTCCTTAACTATATCCATATCGAAACCAATACCATTATCTTCTATGTCAAGTTTAATTAAATCGTTAGTGTAACTTAAATTTACATTTATTTTACTAGCTTGGGCATAACGAATGATATTATTAATTACTTCCTGGCAAAGGCGAAATAGTATTATTTCCTTTTCGGGACTCAAATTGTAAGCATTACCTTCAAGTTTAATAATCACGGGATACTTCATTACTTTAGAAACTCGATTTAATTCATTTTTCAGAGCTTTTTCAAAACCTATTTTCATTATATAATCAGTATTTAAGGTAGTACTAATAGCTTTTAATTCAGACATTAATGTTTTAGCAAGAGTTTTAGTTTCAAGGAGATTTTCCTTCTCTTCTGCATTAATTAAGAGTTCAGATAAATTAATATTAATTAATGATGCTAATTGACCAATATTCGAATGCAATTCTTTTGAAATATGATCCAATGTTTGTTCCTGGATTTGAATTTTAGAATTCAATAAAATTTTATTAAATGATTCCTTTAACTCAAATACTTCTTGCTGATGTGAATATCTTTTTCGCTGATACTTAAACAGAAAGGATATTATTGCTCCACTAAAAAACAAGAGCATGATTGTAGACACTACTATGGTGAGTGTTATTTCTGTTTACGGTTGTAAACATAAAAAGCCTATTAAATAGAGTGAATACATGACTATATTGAGAGTGTCATTTATAAAAAGAAATGAGTTCAACAAAGGGGATGAAGTAGCTATTAGCTTGTTGAAGAGAATAAAGAATGGAAGAGTTCCTATATAGTATATAAGAACCCCTAAACAAATCCAAACTTCTGATTTAGAAGATAGTTTGATAATCTTAGTTTCCTCTAATAATTGTTTAAAGTACATAAGAGATGTAATTACTAAAATTATATTAGATAAGATTATAGTATAACTATTAATGTTAAAAGGAGTTTGTATACTAGTATAATTGATTATTGAGAATATTAGGAATGGTATTATAGACCATTTTAAAATTTTCTTTAAAAGTGAAATTTCTAGAATAAAATACATGAACAACAAAGTTAACAAGTGTCTTAAAATTAAGAATGCATTGTAGATCCATAAATTGGATTGATTATAATTCCATAGTGAAGTTTCATGTAAAGACCATTTCCAAGAAATTGCAAATACTTCAATAAAAATAGTCAGTAGTAAAAGGACTGAAAATAATTTAAATCGCACCTCTCTATTCCATACAAAACTTCTAGTACTTATTACTGCACTTAAAATCATGGGAATTAAATAAATGTATTCATAATTTAATAAGTCCTTCACTCTGACAATATACATAATAAATTAATTGTTTATATTATATTCTTTTCAATTACCCTATTGGGCATCGAGGTGGACAAGGTGAACCAAAGTTAAAGTCACGTTCAATTATGTTAGAATCATTATTAGAACGGCTTGAGTTGGAACGTTCACCAAAATCTGGTTCATCTTCTAGAAAAAGATTTTCTCTTTTCTCTAGTTCCCCTTGTTTTTTTACTCTTGTAACATTCATGACTAAACATAATTGCCCCTCAAAAGAATGTCCTTTTTCGTATGCTCCAAAATGTAAACTGATTCCGTCACCGCCAGCATGATCAATTTCTTCTAATAATTTTGAAATATGCTCTCTTGTGTACCAAATACTTTGAGTGTCATCTTTTCCAAGTTCTTTACAAAGAGTTGGGTACTTTTCCTTTTTAAAATTTTCTTTTCTTTCTTCAGTAACCTTCTTTCCTATAAAAAAAAAGGGTAGTTTTTTAGGTGATTTTTCCATATATATGTTTTATTAAATTAATCATAACAAGCTACTCTTGCTATATTTTAATACAAACTAAACTCAAAAAAACCACAAAAAATAACTGCTATTTAAGATACCTGAATAGTCCTAATTTATAAATAGGATATAGCCTATTTGATATAGGTTTTTTCCAAATAGCAATTAATGAATCTTTGTACTTCAATTATAAAAAAAAGTATAAAAATGGCAAATCCAAGAGTATTTATCAGTTTTGATTTCGACAATAACAAGTCGGAGAGAGGTCTATTTGTAGGTCAAGCAAAAAACAGTAAAACACCTTTTAATATAGAAGATTGGTCTTCTAAAAAGGAGTTACCCCAAAAAGAATGGGAAAACCTTATTAATAAAAAAGTTAACAAATGTAATATGTTAATTGTACTTGTTGGTAAAAGTACGCATAATGCAACTGGGGTTAAAAAAGAGATTACTTTTTCTCATAATAATAATGTTCCTGTTTTTGGAATCTATATAGATGGAGCAAACTCAACAACAAATCTTCCTTCTGGATTACAGAGAAATAGAACAATTACTTGGAAATGGGATAAAACATCTGATGCCATTGATCAGTGTATGAAAGAAGGGAAAAACAAATAAATATGGGACTTTATTCAAGTAATTACTTAAAAGGCTTAACATCAGATAAACGGTCATTCATTAACGAATCAATAAGAGGTTTTTCATTTAAGACAGTCAAAGAAACAGAAAGATTTGACATATTCTTGTCTCATAGTTTTTTAGATAAAGATGAAGTATATGGAATGTATATTGAGCTAACCAATAAAGGTTATAAGGTATATGTAGATTGGATCGTGGATAGTCATTTAGATAGAAATAATGTAACAAAAATAAGTGCTGAACTTATTAGAAACCGCCTTAAATATTCTAAATCTTTATTGCTTGCAATATCACCTAGCGCAACTATGTCAAAGTGGATACCTTGGGAGTTGGGATATGTCGATGGTAATACAAATAGATGTGCGATTCTACCTGTGACACGAGATTTTTATGGTGAAAGAACTTTTAATCGTTCAGAATACCTACTACTATACCCGTATATAAAAAAAGCATCATTATACGGTGAACCTGATAAGGTTTATACAGTAGAGTCTTCGAACTCTTATGTTGAGTTTGATAGTTGGGTAGAATATGATAGAAAACCAGAGTATAAATCTAAAAACATCGATATATTATGATTAGAAAAGCATTAATTATAGGAGTAAATTATTATCAAAACGCTCAGCAATTGTATGGATGTGTAAATGATGCACATTCAGTGGAAGCAGTATTAGAAAGAGATAGTGATGGTACTAAAAACTTTCAAACTAAGCTAATAACTTCTAATGGACCTGATTCTAAATTAACTAGAAAAGATCTAAAGAACAATATTGAAGAACTATTTCAAGGAAATCCTGGTACCGCTCTTTTCTATTTTGCTGGTCATGGGCATGTTGAAAATACAGGAGGGTATTTACTAACCTCAGAGTGTGAACATGGAGATTCTGGTATTCCAATGACTGAACTATTAGATATAGCTTATAACTCTAAAGCACAAAACAAAATAATAATTTTAGATTGTTGTCATGCTGGTGCAGCAGGAAACTTTTCAGTTAATAAGGATGTCTCCATATTATCAGATGGTATGACTATTTTAACAGCTACCAGTGCAGATCAGTATGCTAAAGAAGAAAAAGGATCAGGAGTATTTACAAAACTATTAGTTGATGCTTTATATGGAAGTGCTGCTAATTTATTAGGACAAGTAACTCCTGGAAGTGTATATGCTCATATAGATCAAGCAATAGGTGATTGGGGGCAAAGACCAATTTTTAAAACCAATGTTAAAAAGTTTATGCCTCTGAGAATTGCTCAGCCACCAATTCCGTTAGCCGATCTTAGAATGTTAACAGAATTATTTGTTGATAAATGGAAAGATTATCAACTTGACCCAACCTACGAACCTGAGCGTTCTGAGGAACAAAAAAGCCTTTATCCTGATCCTGTAGAAGAAAACACACAAAAGTTTGAAATATTACAGAAATATAATCGTGTTAATCTAGTAACTCCGGTAGACGCTCCTCACATGTGGCATGCGGCTATGTTTTCAAAATCTTGTAAACTTACAACTTTAGGAGAACGTTATTGGGACTTAGTGAAAAATAAATATATTTAATATGAATCAAAATAACAAACCTCAAATTAATGCAGGCAATATTGTTCTCGGAGCACTTGCTGTTGGTGTGATTCTATACGATATTTTTAAACCGCCCAAGATTAAGTCTAAGCCCAAAACAAGAAATGGCGATAAAGCAAGACTATTCATAAGTTTTGCTCAAAAAGATGAAGTTTATCGAGATTATTTGGTAGAGCAAGCTAGAGGTAATCGTTCTCCTTTTAATTTCATTGATATGTCAGTAAAAGAACCTTGGTCAGAAAATGTTTGGAAAAAAAAATGTAGAACTAAGATAAAAGGATGCGATGGGGTTATAGTTCTTTTAAGTGGAAGAACTTGGGGGTCTTCAGGAGCACGTTGGGAAATTAAATGTGCTGAAGAAGAAGGTGTTCCTGTAGTTGGTATGCATATTTTTAAGAATAATATCAAGTCAATTATTCCTGAATTAAAAAAAACAAAAGTTATTTCCTGGAGTTGGACAGAATTAGAGAATACAATTAAAAACTTTTAAGATTTTGATGGAGTCAGAAGAATATATAAACGAAAGGTTAAATAATCAGATTGATTGGTATGAAAAAAAAAGTATTAAGAACAAAAAGTTATTTTACACGTTTCACATTCTAGAGATTTTTATTGCTTTGTCAATTCCATTCTTAAGCAATATAACAAACGAAGAATCTTTATGGTTGTATAAAACAATAGGTTTTTTAAGTTTGACTATAGCAATGATAGCAAGTATACTTTCGTTGTCAAAGTATCAAGTTAACTGGATTCAGTATAGATCAACATCAGAATATTTAAAGTCTGAAAAATACATGTATTTAACTAAATCAGGACCTTATAATCAAGATCAATCATATAATGTTTTAGTACAGCGAATAGAAGAGGCCATCTTAAAGGAAAATTCAAAATGGATTGAATTACAGAGTTTTAAGAAAAAAAATAATAAATAACTTTAAATTATAAAAAATGATTAAAATTGAATCAATTAAACCAGGTCCTAAGCCAAAAAAGCCTGATGGCACACCCGATAGAAGGAGAAGGGTTACACCTCCTAATAGGCCTAAGCACCCAAACTTAAAACCTCATATACATGAATCTGGAGACTAATTAAATAGCTTTATTTTGGCATACTTTTATTAAATTTATAATTCACTTAATAAAAGTATGTCAAAAAATCAATCAAAATGAAAATTAACATAAAGTTTAGAAAATGATATTCATTTAATTGTAAAAGTTAAAGTTATTTGAAAGATGATACTTTTTTTACTAAACTTTGATTAATAGAAAATAGACACTTCTCAATAACGAACTTTGGAAATAATAAGAGTTTATTACTTAATTTAAAGAAAAAAGCTTTTCTATATCTATAGAAAATTGTTTTACTAACACCTGCTTGTTTTCAAGATTTCTCTATAGCAATTTTTTTATTGTCATAAAGATGCTTAGCAAATTGATATTTTTCAATGGTTTCTTGTTTTGAATTTTGGTCGTCCAATGTCAATTGCAAAAGTAAATGATAAATTGTATTAGTTAGTGCTAAAATGACAGAATTAGATACAGATACAAATATCATTTAACTTATGATAAATAATTAAACATTATATATTATTTATATAAATTGTTTTTAAAAATAGTGTATTTTACATCTAAAAATAGATTTAAAAAAAATGAAGCCAGACGTTAAGAAAAAGTTAAGTGCAAATCCTTCCAAAATTAAAGATTTACGATTTGAAAATGCTAGGATAAAAGAGATACACCTGAACTTAAGGAATTTAAAAAAGTTAAATTTTTAAACCTTTTTAATAATAGTATAAAGGAAATTCCTGACTTTTTTGAAGATTTGAAATCATTAGAATATTTAAATCTCAGTAATAATGATCTTAAAGTTTTTCCAGAGCATATAACGAACTGTGATAGATTAAAAAGTCTGTCTATAAAAAGTAATAAATTAGGGACATTAATTGGCTTGGAGAAGCTTTCAGAAAGTTTAGAAAAAATCGATTTATCATCTAACCAGTTAGAAACACTTAGAGTTGATTTTTCTCTTTTTAAAAAATTAAAAGAAGTTAATTTCTCTAATAATGGAATAAAAAAATTCCCTAAATCTTTAATTTCAGAAAATTTAAAAATTCTAAAACTATCATCAAATAAGATAGATAAGATTCCTGTTGAAATATTAAATTTAAGTAAGATAACGACTCTTGATTTAAGCTTTAATAATATTTCTGAGCTACCAGATGAAATATGTGAGTTAACGGAATTAAGAGTTTTAAATTTATCAGGAAATAATATATTAACATTACCAAAATCTTTTTCAAAATTAAAAAAATTGAAAGAGTTAAACTTATCTGGAAATCCAATTGGAGGTGTTCCTGTAGAAATTTCTAATCAGGGATTAAAAGGGGTGTTAAATTACTACCTACATTTAGGTTCTTCTGTGAAATTAAATGAAGCAAAACTTTTAATCGTTGGACAAGGAGCTGTAGGGAAAACATATCTAATTAATAAAATAATTAATAAAATAATTAATAAAACTAGTG
>Ga0209291_1002052_pt1 | contig 16871 bp, 23 predicted proteins | sample GOMGulsemesocosm_FD_184633 | JGI IMG/M metagenome (GOLD analysis project Ga0209291, IMG submission 184633) | Methane-oxidizing microbial communities from mesocosms in the Gulf of Mexico - GOM9B Gulf of Mexico (SPAdes) (version 2) | ecosystem: Environmental > Aquatic > Marine > Cold seeps...
TATCTCTTTCTGCTATGGTAATATGTTGATAAGCCATTCTTTTGTTTCCTGGTCTTAGTTTTTTGGTCGAAATAAAGATATCACAGGAGCAATTGAATGGTCTCTAACAGAGGTGTGCAAGTGGTGCACTTCGATGTGAATTTAGGAGGATAGTATGGATATTGGTTCGCGAACAGAGTTGGCTTTTTCTATTGGAGAAAAGCAGCCACCAGATATGCAAATTATCGATGTTTGGCTAGATTCAATTCTCGTAACTTATTATGATAATACCGTTTACTTACCGGCTTTTATATTTTCACTTGAGCAAGAATTAGAAGATTTGGAAAGGGGTTTAATTAATTCTGATTACGTATTTTTTGAGCATGGCCCAGCTACAGATGATGTAGTTGCTAGAGCTATAATTGATGGGGATGTATTATATTTAACTTGTGAATTAGATAATGGTCAAACTATTAATGTTAGTTTGTCGCTTTGTGATGTAATTAGTACTTATAAAGAATGTATTAAACTCTTAAGTGGTACTGCAACATAACAAGCCACTCAAGCAGGACTAAACAGTTGGTTAGCTTCGTTCCTCGCAATTTTAGCCAACAATTTCGCGCCGCTTAGTAAGGCGTTAGGTAGCCATTCGAGGTTTGAGTATTAAATGAAAGATTCGGAACGGATTAGCGAGTTTTTAAATCTAATTAATGACCTGTGTGCTAAGAATCCCGATCTTAGATTTAATCAATTAATATATATTTTGCAAAATGGATATTCTAAGAAGAATGGTAAAATTGAAGGTGTAGAAGTTGATGGCTTTAAACAAGTTGGCTTCGATTTGTTTAATACAGAAGATGGTAGGTTCTTAGAGTACCTCAAAAATAAAGTGCAACAAGATACAGAGTAAGGCATACCTAGTAAGGCATTAAAGCAGGAAAATTTACAGTTGGCTGTTTTCACTGCGTTCAACATTTTAGCCAACTATAAATTTCCTCTTAATAAGGCGTTAGGCATCATGAATAGATTTGTGCTCTTTATCTCTTTAATTTTAATATCTACACAAAGCTTTGGTTTGAGTATTGTATGTACTTACGCAAAATCTGATGAAGAGCGCGTTAAATTTTTAGAAGATAATTTCAATAATTCTGAAGTTGTTGTTCAATTAGGTTTTCCTACCCCTACCGAATCATCGACTACAAAACATGAAGTTTTACGGGTATGGAAAGGTACTGTCGGTGAATATGTTTATGTTCATGGCGGTACAAAATCAGGTTTGTTATTTACCTCAAGAATAAATGGAAACGGTCCATTAAAATCTCTAGGTCATAATCCTTGTACTAAGCGATCAAGTAGAGCCTTTAAGATATCTACTTTAAAATTATTAAAAAAAAATTATGGCGCAGGCCATTTGCCTATGTCTAATTTAATGGAACCTAAATACATACCAAACTTTCTTAATTGGTTTTTTATGTTTGGCTTTGTTTTATTAGTAGTAATAAGTATGATTACTTATTACTTTGTGCAATACAAAGAAAAAGTTCGGCGTAAAATGCCTAACAAGAACTTCAACAAGGACTAAAAACAGCGGGCTATTCGCTTCGCTCAATTTTAGCCCACAATTTTTAGCCTCTTATTGAGGCGTTATATTTACCATTAGCTGGGAGTGCATCTTGAAGGCACCCCAAAGGAGAGTCTGTTGGATATTGAAGTCGGCTCAGAGCAAAGTGTTATGTTTGTTTTTGAGTTTCAATCTTTAGCATCTTTAAGAAGCGGCTTTCGTAAACATTACGAACGCATCTCTCATAATGAGTCAACAATAAAACAACTAAATAATGGAAAATGTCATCTCAGAATAACAAAATTAATAAAATACGATAAAAGCACTATATCCAAAACTATTAATGAATTAGTCGAGGATACACAATGCTATGGTGGTAAATTTATTAATTGGAAAGTTCATAAAGTTGTAAATAACAATTCATTTGTTAACAAAAAAATTAGTTTGAAATCTAAGCTAGTAAATATGATGACACTTTCCGGTGATGGCCGTAATTTTAGGCGTTATAAAATGCCTTTGTACTCAGTTTTACTAATATTGCTTGTAGTATTGTTTATTTCCATCATTCAGAACTGGATCAGGTAAATATAACAAGCCATTCAAGCAGGACAAATAACAGCTGGCTATTTGCTCCTTCGTCGTTTATTTTAGCCAACTATTATTTGCCTCTTAATGGGGCGTTAGCAGTATTTCAGACACCTGTCGTTAAATTGACGTAAACATGTCGTATACAAATAAGGATTTTTTTTACAGGATACAGTTTCGATTTATCTATGTGAGAAATACAAATGGAAATGATAATAAACGCTGAAAAAGTCATAGCAGAACGTAAAATTAGAGCTTGGAGTCAGCAACACTTAGCTGATGCCAGCGCTGTGAGTTTAAGAACTATTCAAAGAGTAGAGAATAATGGTTCCGGCTCTTTAGAGACAATTAGAGCATTAGCATCTTGTTTTGAGTTAGATGTAGATATGTTATTCGAACCTAAAATTGAAGTTGTTATTAAAAATCCGAAACCAAAGGCTAAAACAAAACCTAAAATATTAGCTCTCTGTTCATTTATTTTAGCATTGCTTAGTAGTGTTCTATTTATCGTGCCAACAAGTGTGGCATCCAATATAACAATTAACGCGGAGAGTATAAAAACCAATACCAATGAAGGCTACAGTATATATACTAAAAATGTTGTCATATTTTTACCTAAAGGTATGCCGCATAAGGTGTTAATTGATTCTAATTGGGAAACTAAATCATCATCTCTTTCCAGTGGTGGTATTAAAATTTATTTAGAGCATTCTGTGATTTCCATTGATAAAGCCTCAATCACAACAACAGAGAGTGGAACTAAAATCACAACAGAATATGCTAAGTTCTCAAAACCTGAGTAATATACTGCTAACAAGTCACTCAAAAGGACAAATAACAGTTGGCTTTTGCTCCTTCGTCGCTTATTTTAACCAACTATTATTTGCCTCTTAGTGAGGCGTTAGGTGTCCAATGAGGTTTGTGTTATTTGTTCTTATAATTGGCTCAATTAAACTTGCGAATGCAGGATGGGGCGCTTTCAGGGTAATCACTCCAGAAAATATGAGTAAATATGGTATTGAGCTAGTCCAACTATCAAAAAATGATGACTACATAGAGTTTTGTTTAGTTGATCGTTATGTGAGACCCAGTGGCGAAATAATATATAAATCAGCGTGGCTTCTAGAGTCTAGAGTTTCGTTGTTGTCTAAAAAACTAAATTTTGAAAGTCACTTTAATAAGTTAGCGGTTAATGAAAATATCTCATCAACTACTGTTTTAACTTCTTACAATGACAAGCCTGATAAGTGCCAAATGCAATTTAAGGTTAAGTTAGAAAAAATTAATAATTCGTATGTGTTTGTTGGGTACGAAACCCCAGTAAATGACGGTGGCCTACGATATACTATTCACTTAAGTAGTTTTCAGTAAAGACACCTAACAAGGCATTCAAGCAGGAAAATTTACAGTTGGCTGTTTTCACTGCGTTCAACATTTTAGTCAACTATAAATTTCCTCTTAATGAGGCGTTAGCTATTTCAAGAGGATTGGTGTTCAAATGAATTTTTGTAAAAACTTCAAGTACATTTTTTTAGTGTTATTGGTTTCAGGTTGCGCCGCAAATATTAAGGAGAATGTTCATAACCCTATTAACGAAAGTGAAAAAACTCCCAAAGAAGCTGTTTACTTGGACATTTCCCATGCTAAATATATTTCTAAGAGTAAAGACTTAACTAATAGTATGAATGAACTTGGGCGCTTGATTTCTAAAAAGCTAACTGTAGTTCAAAGTAAACCTAATTCAGGCTTGGCTGTTGATATATCGATTGAAAATTTTAGGTATGTCTCAGGATTTGGTCGATTTATGGCAGGTGTTATGGTTGGGGATGCTGAGCTAAAACTAAAAATAAAGGTAACAGAACTATCATCAGGTAATATTATCGGAGAATCTGTTTTTGATACTCAGTCTGAATTTAGTGAAGGGATTTTTGGTGCCACGACATCAAGGCAGCTTGAAGCTATGGCTATTAAAATATTTGAGTACATTAAGTCAGGTGAAAAAAATAGCTAACAAGCCATTCAAGCAGGACAAATAACAGTTGGCTATTTGCTCCTTCGTCGCCTATTTTAGCCAACCATTATTTGCCTCTTAACGAGGCGTTAGGTGTAATCGCCACTTTCTTTTTTATTGTAAAATAATCAGCCAATTTAAGTAGAGCGTTTGTGTTTGCTCTAAGTGGTTTTAGAGTGTTTCGCCAAGCTCTACGTCACTTTCGCTAATATAATCTTCGGCCAACACCTAAAAACAAATTGTCCTCGCGAATTAGCTTTTAATTGTTTAGTGCTGAGGCTCAAAATCTAGCAGTTGTGTTTATAAAGTGGCGAATGTTATATTAACTTTTAGTGTTTGCTTTAAGGTTTTGTATTTACAAATAAACTTCACCTAACAAGCAATTCAAGAGGGACTTTTAACAGCTGGCTAGTCTCACTTCGTTCGCTATTATAGCCAACTATTAAAAGCCCCTTAATTGGGCGTTAGGGTAAATGATTTGTATGGAGACAATGTTTACTTATGGATAAAGCTTTAAAAAATTTTCAAGTATCTAGCAATGGCGACAATGATATATTCTGGCAAAAATTATCCGAAGAAAATTCTTGGTCATTAGCTTTTTCAAAAAATGCATTTGAAGAATATAAAAAATTCATTTACCTTGCAAAAGTGTGTGGATGTAAAGTAGCCCCATCCAAAATTGTAGATAAAGTTTGGCACTTGCATATGACATTTACAAAATCTTATTGGAGTGAACTGTGCCAAGAAGTACTACAAATGGAACTTCATCATATACCCTCTTCACAGGGAAAGGATGCTAAACTTTCAGACAATGAGTGCTATGAAAAAACGAAAGAACTATACAATCAAGAATTTGGATATGCACCGCCTTCTTTATATTGGCCTCAATTAAAAAAGAGCTACTTTAATAAACTTCACTTCAGTTTTATTTCAATATTTTGTGTTACGTTGTTGACTGCTTGTACGTCAACTATGTTCAGTGATATTGAGTTGACTATAAAATGGGTAGTTGGGATTTATGTGGTTTATAAAATTCTTTCCTGGCTTGGTAAAGGAGGCACCGGCGGAGGTAGTGGTTCTGGTAGTAATTGCAGTAGCAGTAGTTGCGGCGGCGGTGGAGATTAACCCTAACAAGCGCTTTAAACGGAAAAAATACAGTTAGCTGTTTTCACTCCGTTCAACATTTTAGCCCCTTAACAGGGCGTTATGTGTCTAGGAGATTTCGGTTGTGATTATCAAGTTCAATGTATTTGGCAAACAGATGTCCGTTCTTAAAAAAAATGAAGAATGGCAACTGTTTAATGAATCAGATACAGGTATTCGCTCACGAGTCTACGATGTTGTTATCCCATCTGATATAGAGTCTACTGAACTTGGAACATACCTCGATGATATATATCATGAATATTCATCTGAAAAGCATCCAAATGTTATAGAATTAGGTTAGAGTAATAGCCACATAACAAGCCACTAAAGCAGGACTTTTAACAGTTGGTTAGGTTCCGCTTCGCTTCACATTATAACCAACTATTAAAAGCCTCTTAGTGGGGCGTTATATGTATATTAGGTTTGGTCATGTATTCCAAAATAATAATTTCTCTTTTTCTATCGCTTTCTATTATTGGTTGTTCTAATCGAGTAATACATCTCGTTGATGATAATGGTAAAGAGGTAGGTGAGTGCACCGCTGGGTATTATTTGCACTTTTATGGCATAGAAGACTCTATCGACTATATGCTATATCAGTGCGCTAAGGATTTAATTGATAGAGGATATAAAGTTTCTGGCGTCCTACCTTTAGATCGAAATTACACTCTTCCTGAACCACCAGAAGGTAAGTCATGGAATAAAAAATTGGCAATGAGCCATTTTAAAAGTAAAAAAATAACGGAAAGGAAATTAGGATATATTCTCGCTGCAACCGAATATGAATATCACCTCAAAATGCTTGATGCCGAAAAGCGTTTAGCTGATGGTAATATTGATAGAACGGAATTTAATAAAATAACTCAAGAAGCAGAGCTTATTTGGCGCGGCGAATAATACATATATCAAGCTGTTCAAGCGGGACAAATAACAGTTGAATAATTCAGCTCCGCTTCACATTTTTATTAATCAAGTATAAGCTGAGCTCCGTAAAAACGGAGCTTGCTCTTTTTGAAGATTTGTCAGGATTAGTCTATTAAATCCAGAAGTTCAAGCCTTTCTTTTGCTAAAATATATCTTGCGCGGACATCATCAATTTGCTGTTGAGTTAATTGATTACCAAGGGTACGAAGCCCTCCATCAGCATCATTATGATGAATTCCCATAGCAAATTTAAGGTATTCCATAAGCAACGGCTGAGCATCAAGATATGATATAGAATTCATAGCCTGAGAAATTTTGTTTGCCTCAGCCCATTCGCCTTTTAAAACATACTCCTGCATAGTAACACTAGCTTTTGGGAATATAGTACCTACACCTGTAATACCACCGCATGCTCCAGCAAGTCCTGCATGTACTGTTACAGTGTCAACACCGGCCAAGATTTTTAAATCTTGGTTCTCTAACATCAGTGTTTCAATGGTTGAAACATCTGTAGTCGATATTTTAAGGGCAGTCACTTCAGGTAGAGCAGCAAGTCTTCTAAGAATATCTGTCGAAATTGCATGATATCCGGCTGCATCAGGGTTGTTATAAGGCATAATTGTTACGCCTGCCTCTTTTGCAGCTATTGCAGCAAGCTCATAGTACGCATACATTTCTTCATCAGAAGGAACCGACTTAGTTTTTGGCGGCATTACCATGACAGTATCAACTCCAACCGTTGCGAGTCCTGCAATGATTTTGGCAAGCTCTTCTTTAGTTTCTGCTGCAGCTCCACTGATCAACGGGACATGGTATTCTTTAGCAACCTCAGAAAGGGATTTAATTAAAGAAAGACGCTGCTCGTTGCTCAGGTAGCTATTTTCACCCAAAGTACCTGAAGCGACAAGGCCGCCCATTCTGCTTCCGCCTTTTCCTTGAGTTCTTAAAACAGCTGCGGCCTGTTTTTTTGTCACATCAAAGTCAATTTCAAGGGTGCCGGATTCCGACTCTTTTAGCCATGTAAATACGGCAGGCATAACCGTATATCGCCAATCTGCATTATTTGTTTCCATCATAATTCCTGTTGTTATAAATTGCATTGTATACAGTATACCAAACAAATCATGCTAGTTAAACTATATTCAGAAAAGTCGGTGATTTATTGGCTTACGTCCTAAAACCGTATAAGATCGAAAGTTTTAGTTGATCTCTGAACTCATCATTTTTCTTTGAATTTGGATATAATCTATCACTATACTTTCATCCAACTCTATTGTTAGAACAAAATTCTCTTTAGCATAAACGTTTTCTGCATTTACCTTGGGCTATCTAGCCCTTAAGTTTTTTTGCTATCTACAGCAACTTTACCTTTTATTACCAATAATTACTTACCGCTTTAGGCGGTGTTAGATGAAATCATCACATTGCATATATTGTTTAAAGCATTTGCCAATTTAAGTAAGTCGTTTGTGTTTTCTTTAATAAGCTTTTAAGTTTTCGACAGGATCTACGCTACTATCGCCAATATGGCCATAGGGTATTATCTAAAACAAATGATCTTGCGAATTCACCTTTCATTGTTTGATATAGCGTTTAAAAATCTAACAGTTGTGTTTATAAAGTTGCGAATGTTATATTGTTGTAACAGTTTGCATTAGGTTTTTGTATTTAAAAATAAACTTTACCTAACTAGCAAGTCAAACGGAGAATTAACAGTTGGCTATCGTTCGTTCCTCACAATTTAGCCAACTGTAATTTGCCAATTAATAGGGCGTTATATTGCTGATGTCGTTTGGGCATCTTAAACTCAAAATAAGGATTATTATGAAGTTGTATATGTTGATTAAACAAGTAACACTAATTAGTTGTTTATTCTTTTCTACTACATCTATAGCGATGTTAACTGAAGATAAATTGCCGGAACAATTCGCCGGTTCTACAGAAAATTCAACATTAAGCATGGATTTTAGCGTAGTTGATGAATTACTACATGCGGGTGTATTGGATATGGGGCAGTCTACAAGAAATAGATCTAAAGCTTCTAAACCCCAGACAGGGACTAGAATGAAGCAACCTGTAGATAGGTATACTGAGAGTGAGGCGAATAGGTTTTTTTATGAGTCGCTCATAAAGCAACAGGAAGAAATACTAAATTTAAGAAAAAACTTAGAGCTTATCCCTTCAGAAACCCCATTACACCTATATACCAATGCAGAGCAGTTAGCTTACTGGCTCAATCTGTACAATGTCACTGTTATAAATGAAATTGCAAAAATATACCCACTAAGTACCTTAAAACATCTGATAACAGATGATAGTCCACTGTTAAATAAAAAAATACTAAATGTTAACGGTATTTCATTAAGCTTAAGTGATATTTACAACAATATTTTACTCAACAAATATAATAAAGAGCCACTAATAATGTATGGCCTTTATCAAGGTTATATAGGAGGGCCAAATATTCGTAAAAAAGCTTATACTGGTAAGAGCGTTTTTACTTCACTAAAAGATAATGCAGTTGAGTTCATAAACTCTAATCGAGGGACCCAGTTTAATGGTAAAGAGAGTAGTGTTAGAGTTTCAAGTATTTACAAGCGATACTCTATTTTATTTCCTGACTTTCATAACGATCTTAAAAAACATCTCGTAGAGTTTTCTAAAAAGAGCATAACCAATGAAATAGCTCAAGCAGAGAGTTTTGTACCAAACATCAGTAATTGGAGAGTAACAGATTTATACGGATCGGCGCGTCGTTATGAAGGAGCGGTTTCAACCGGTACTTTGTTGAAAAGGAGAAAGATGTCATTTGAGCAAATAGCGAGATTGAAAGAGATAATGCAGATTAGGGCGATAAATTTTGGGGGCGGCTCTGTTACCGTTACAGATTTAGAATCAGAAGATTAACTTTAAACCACTAAGACAAAAATTTGGAGTCAAACTCGCAACACTTGGCTCCGAATTCTTTGAGTTTAAAAATCATAACAAGCCAATTAAGATATGACCGCTAATCGTTTACTCGTTACTCTAGCTTCACATTTTACATTAAAGGTTAAATATAAAAGTTTAGTGGTTAAACTGGTTTTATTTGACCAAAATTTTGAGCACTATGTAAGATTGAAAAACTTTAAGAAGCAAAGAGAACCATTAAAGAAACCTCTAAATCCGAACCTATACAAAAGAAGGTTCAGATAATTACATTCAAAGTATTAATGAAAATACATACACTTAATAAGGGTTTTCAAGACGAGTAAATACTGGATCCTATTTGGTAAGAAACGTGTAGCGCTGAAACCCACAGTATGATTGCTAACGGTAAATGTGTGAACTAAACTTAAAGGTGGAGTCGTATGTAATTAATACAATTGCAACTAAAAGTAAACAATGGTTAATCTTCTTTTAGGAGAATAATATGCAAAACGTCAAATTGATATATTTGTTGCTTGTAACTACTTTCACGTTTTTTTCAACCACGGTTAATGCAGGTATCATGTATCATACTACGTCTACCGCAACCATTAGCTTGAATGCTTCTTCTCCTGATGATATATCCTTTGTCGGCATTATCGGCAATTACAATGCTTTGGCCACTGCAACATCCCATGGTGTATTGGCAGTAGATAGTGCTCAAATGTTTTTTAACAGAAATGGGGCATATTCGAATTTAAGTAGTTTATTGTTTCCATTTACTTCAGTGATACCTTCCTCCTTCGATAATGTTAACGCAGTTATAGGAGGGGCTGAAGGTCGAGGTCGCAATGATAGCTTTAGTTCAGGAAATGTCGCCCGTTTTAAAGCGGAGGCCTTCGGCGAAGTCATAGAACCTGTGGAAAGTGCATACTCCAGGGTGCGATGGGATGTTTTATTGGCCTTTCAGAATACATCAGACAATCGTAGTATCTTTAGTTGGGACTTGAATTACCTTTTCTTTAATTCAGCAGTTGCTGAACTTAACGGCACAGCTTTTTCTACATCTAGTATTCGAGCCCAACAAGGAAAATTGATTAATGGTGAGCGTAATATGGATCCTAAGATTTCAGAAGTGTCTGCAGCTAAGTGCGGTTTAACAACAAACTGCCTACCTGGAAATAGTGATGGAGTACCACTTACGTTTAACTATAGCCTTAATGCTGGTGAAATAGGTTTTTTGAATTTTGAAGTGACTGCTGAAGGTAGCGCTTCTGTGGTGCCTGAGCCTAAAATCATCTGGTTACTTTGTACAGGGGCGTTGGTCTTGATCTGCTTTAGAAATCGCGGCAAAGAATCTTAGTTTCATCTGATTTTTTTAATAATATTATATTGACTATTTTGTATATACGTAAAGGTAGTTAATTATTTTTAATGTGTGTATCGAACAATTCACATTTAGCAGATAACAAGTAAACAAACCTGAATACGACAATTCGCACGTTCACTCCTTTTACAATTTTTTCTATTAAACCTCCCTCCTTAACAGGGCGTTATATTTTATTGTAATTCATTGTACAACATTCAATTTTATATGAATTCTTCTGGTATTTTTATTACATTTAATTACATTTTCAGATCATAATTTAGACACCTAATATATCGTTTCTAGTTACAATCGAAAGTATAAAAATTTATAAATATAAAAGGACCTAAAATGAAAAAGTTATTATCTTTCACATTCTCAATTCTAACATCTACTTATGCTTTTACAGCAAATGCTGACGATAATTGGTATCTTGGAGCATTATACAATTCACAAGACATTTCAATAAATGGCAGGGACTTCAATGCTGCAGGGGTAATTGCAGGGTATCAATTTAACAAATATTTTGCTCTCGAAACTAGATATGCTACTGGCACATCAGGTTACTCAAGTTCTTATGGAACACCAGAAGAACCATGGGGAAGTTATAGTGAAGATATAGATACTCAAACTTCTCTATCAATTAAAGCGTCTTACCCTATATTTGAATCATTTAAAATTTACGGTTTAGCTGGTTTTACAAAGACAAAGCTAGAAATAAAAGGTGTCGGTCAAAAGAATGATTCAGATGGTAATATCGTTGAAAATTATTCTTATAAACGCACCGATTCTGAAAGTGGTTTTAGCTATGGTATTGGTTTGGATTATCAGGTTAATGAGCAAGTTAATATCTTTATTGATTATCAAGTCCTTCCAGATTTCGAGCCTAGCACCAGCTATTCTAAAAGTTGGAAAAGCACAACGATAGGTGTTAACTATTCTTTTTAATATATACAAAGTCACTTAAACGGATACTTACAGTTGGTTGTTTTACTGTGTTAGCAATATAACCAACTATTATTTTCCTCTTAATAGAACGTTATTTGTTTAGCTAAATAGTGTCAGCTAATCGCAATTAAATTCTTTTGTAATAAAAAATTTTTAATCGAGACTATTTATTTGAATCTATAACTTTATTCCTACTATCTTGTTGTTGGAATAATGACTTAGATGAAAATGTAAAAATCGAAATTTAATTAAGGAGTAATTTTCATATGGAAATTAAAAAAATATTATTCAATAGGTTGTTTTTAATTGGAGTAACTAGTGGCATATTTCTCACTGCCTGTTTTATGGGAGGGGTTCATTACGGTAAAGCGCTTGCACTTGAGAATAATGCGCAAATAAGTTCTGAACAACAATAAATCATAAATTCCCCCTTGTTATTCAAGGGTAGTAAAGTCTGCTTCTAATAGGAACTATAAGCTAGCATATTATAGTGGTATCGCTTGCCTTGTAGTTCTTCCTATTACTATCGTTGGTATGTTTTTATTCGCGATAAATATTCAAAGAATTATGGTGGTTTTTATTGTCTTGCAGAGGTTAGGATTAATGTTAAGGTATCGCATTATCAAGTGGTTAAATACGAAAGTTGCATATAACAAGACATTCATTCAATACTTTTAACAGTAGGTTCTGCTTCTCTACAATTTTAGCCAACTTTGTTTGTCTCTTAACCTGGCGTTATACACTTAATTCAATTAGTTCATAATAGGTATTTACAATGAAATCGATAAAATTGTTATGTATAGTTATAATTTTAATCTCTTCCAGTACAAAAGCCGAAGTAAACCAAATAACGTTGAAATATGGTGTTGATTCATCTGGCTATATTACTGAAGATTGGATCGAGTTTGATTCTAATGGTGAATTGCTAGCTAAGGGCGAACGCTCAAAAAATGAGAAAAAACTGACGATAAAGGAAAAGGAGTGGGCGCTTTTAATAACATCTAGATTAAGCCTTTGGGAACAACAATTTGAAAAAATTGCAGTGCCTTATGCTACGACAGAAATACCGAGAAAAGTGTCAGTTGTGGTCGGTAATAGAGGGTTTATGGATGCGTTTGTACACCCCACAAAATATCCTTCTACAATATTTTTTAATTTGAGTGTTTTTGTAAAATCCTATGGCAGCGGAAGTGATTTAAAAAATCAAAATAGAATTGATCGGTTTTTTGCACATGAATACACACACTTACTACAATACCGATGGAAAATTAACAATCCATATCAGTTAACTAGTCATGTAGAACGTGCATTGAATGGTTCTTATAAAGAAGGATTTGGTCATTTTCGTTCGATATCAAATAAGTGGAAAGATGATAAGGGCTATATAACAGAGCATGCAGAGAAAACGTTGCAATCACTTGAGATAGAATTTGTAGAACGAATGGTTTCACTAAAAGTAGCTACTGATGATGAAGCTGCCGTTCTTATGAAAGGTTTGTCCATGGGGCCATTTAATAAAAAGTGGGGGGCATTGACAGTTGCTTTGTGGTTAGTAAAAGAAGCGAAAGGAAATGATAAAAATTTGATTAAGTGGGTAGATCTTGGCCCTAAAGGAATTATTACGCTTGCTAACAATCATTTACCAAAGAAGCTTAAAACAAAGTTGAATAACGCCCTGAAAATGTAGGTAAATAAATCTAGCAAGAGCTTTAACAACCAATATTCAATGGCTGTTATGCAGTAAAAGGAAGTGATATGAAGGTTAAGAGTTTTTTGTTTTTATTTAGTTTTTTTCTAATAGGATGTTCATCTATCTACTATGAAGAAGCATCATTTTGTTTTGCGTCAAAAGACGAAGCACGTAATGTTGGTCATTTTATGATGGATAATGGATTCACCTCTCGTACTCGGTTTTTCATTGATGGTACTTCTCAAAATATAGAAGGACTCGGTTTTGCTTGGGATGGTTTCAAGGTTGATGGTAGCTGTCAGGAAGGTGAGTCTCAATTAAAGTTAATTTATCAGCCAAAGCAGCAATCAGACTTTAGCCGTACAGATGTCATTCCTGCGGCAAAAATAGCATACCAATTAGCGTTTAAAGAATACCGGGCGCTATAACGAAGTAAAATTATAGCACGCTTTATTAGGGCGTTAGTATTAACAGGATTAAGTATGAGTTGTGCGATAGTAGTTTTAGGATCACCTAATGATAAAGATGGAAAGTTGTTACCTATAGCCATCTCAAGAGCGGAAGCGGCACTTGTTGAATTTAAAACAAATAGGAATTACAAACTTCTTTGTACAGGAGGCTTTGGCGAACATTTTAATTTAACTAATATTCCGCACGGCCAATACCTACAAGAGTATTTAATATCAAAGGGGGTACCTTCATCGTCTTTTATAGAAATAGCACATAGTTCTTTTACATTACAAGATGCTACGTTATCTAAGCCTATTTTACAGCGACACGCTATTACTCACTGTATTTTAGTGACTTCTGACTTTCATATGGAGCGGGCAAAATTGGTGTTTAATCAAGTATTTCCTAATGTGGATTTCGTATATTCTTCGGCAGAAACTTTAGTTAGCGAAGACGAATTTCAGAAATTAATAGAGCATGAACAAAAGGCAATTATACGAGAGTTACACAATTTTAAAATGAACAAGCATTGCAAAATGGACAATAATGAGTGAGTTTACCATCTGTTCAAATATAACCATATTAACCCTAATAAAGTTGTTAAGAGTATAAAGAATGTTAGAAATATATTTAAGTATTAGTGTCATTATTGGCATGATTGTAATTTATGATGGATATATCATCGTAAAAAGTAACGGCATCGTTGAAACGGGGCAACTAGCTATGTTCACTTCAACTATTGAGTTTTTATGGGCAATTGTATCAATCGTTGCTTTATTTACCTTAGAATTTCAAAGTTGGCAGGTGTTAATACCGGTTATCTACCTGACCCATAACCTCCTTGGTTGGATTTACGGGATTTGGTTAGCCTCTAAATCATCTACAGAGCAAACTGACAGAATCGTTGTGCCTGTGTGGTATTCAAAATTTGGCTTTAATTTTGGCATTGTATTTACATTTGGCTGTGTTCTAGTTCAGTTGAAAATGTACTCATAACAAGCAATTATATCGGAACTACATACAGTGAACGTTATCCACTATGCTCAATATTGTAGACCATTCTAATATTGTCAGTTAATGATATGTTAGCCTTTAAGGATAGTTTTATGTCAATTGATAGTTTGTTTACTTTATTTTGCGCCATGCTTATCTTGGCTGTTGTTCCAGGTCCTGCCGTATTTGCAATAATTGCCCGGTCTTTTTCTTCTGGTAAATTACAAGCATTCTATATGACTGTAGGCATTGTGCTAGGGGACTATATTTTTATTTTTCTTGCGCTATTTGGTCTTTCTACTCTCGCGGAGGTCATGGGTACAGCTTTCATTATAATTAAATACCTAAGTGCGGGTTATTTAATTTGGCTTGGCATCAATCTTCTGCGAACTACATCGGGCTCAATCGACATTGAAACCGCTAAAAATTCATCTTTAGTATCTAATTTCTTAACCGGGCTTTTTATTACACTGGGTAATCCTAAAGCAATATTATTTTATGTTGGTTTTTTCCCCGCTTTTGTTAATGTCAGTGAGGTTACACTTTATGATACGAGTTTGGTCATGCTAACTGCTACATTGGCTTTTGGTAGTGTAAATATGTGTTATTCACTACTTGCAGACAAGGCGAAAAAAACGTTTAAATCACCAAATGCCGCAACCATAATTAATAAAACAGCAGGCACTATAATGGTATCAACAGGTGCTTTAGTAGTTGTAAAAGCTTAACAATGCCTAAAGGTTCGGTTCTAGTTTTTCATAATGAGAATAAAAATGGAATGCACACAAAATGATGATTTTGATAGATTAGTAAAAATAGCAAAGTCTTTTTTTCCAACTTTAATTGTTTTTAGCTTTAGCTTTTATCTTTTTTATCGAGGCAGTGTAGATATACTTGAATTTAAGGTTTTAGATAAATATTCAGAGTATGCTTCTCATTGTACAGATGTGGGTTGTGTTGAATTTGAAACTTTTCATATTCTTAGCAAGAATGAAACACTCATTACAACAGAAGATATTTATTATCAATTAGAAGTCGAGAATGAATATATAGTTGGCACGAAAGGTTGGTCTTTTCGAGGGTCATCTAGAACTATAACTAAAATATATTAATTGTTATCTAACAATTATTATAAAAGGAATGCAACAGTCCGTTTTCACTCCTTTATCGTTTGTTTTAACCAATAATTGTACACCTCTTAATTAGCATTAGGTATTTTATGGAAATAATCTTAATTAGGCATGGAAAGCCAACGTCATTAGACAACCCTGTTGTAAATGCTTCTGAGTATATAAAATGGATTCGTCGATATAATTTATCTAATGTTTCAGATAATAGCCGACCTGAATTTGTAAACACTGAATTAAAATCATTCTACCTTATTTCTAGTCACTTAAATCGAGCTATACATTCAGCTGAAATATACACAGGGAGAAAGCCGGATCATATTTCCCCTTTGTTCAAAGAAATCGAGATACCCAGGTATAAATTACCATTAAAATTTAAGGCGATGACATGGGTTTATCTCTGCAGAGTGTTGTGGTTACTCGGCCTAAAAGGCTCTTTTGAATCTTATCCTTCAGCGAAAATTCGTGCTGAACTTGCTGCAGAGCAATTAATAGAGTTAGCTAAAGAAAATGGTAAAATTGTTTTATTTGGCCATGGTTATATGAATATACATATTCGGAAAAAGTTAATTCACAAAGGCTGGTCTTTGAACTGTAAAAGTAACTCCTTTTGGGGGCTTTCTAAACTCGAAAACTAACTTAAGACGAAACAAATTTTAGTTGACTGGTTTCGATTAACTCTACATTTTAACTAACTATAGTTTTCCCATTAAAAGTGCGTTATGTATATAGCAATCAAGTTGGCTTTAAATGGTTAATGATGAAATAAGAAAGGTAGTAGCTTAATTAGAATAACAACGTATTTCAGAGTTGCAAAGAATTAAAGTTGAATTTGAAAAGCTTGGAGATAATAGCATAGGCATTAATATTCTCTTATCTATTATTCTGCTATTTGAATTACTTTTCTAATACCTTTACAAACGACGAGTTCAGTCAAATATCAAAATTTTACCAAACGCCTGTAGGAGCTAGATTTTTAGAGAAATCATCACATTTAATGCAACTTGGTGTTCAAATAGGAATGAAATAAGCACAATCTAAACAATTTTAACTTATGGAGCGTGTAAAGCCATTTATAGAAAAGCACCGCATTAAACAATAAGCAATTTAATCAAGGTTTTAAAATGGCGTTTTTACATCTAGCTTAGGAATTATTATGGATGTCATCGTTATAACCGGAGTTA
>Ga0209291_1002054_pt1 | contig 16849 bp, 6 predicted proteins | sample GOMGulsemesocosm_FD_184633 | JGI IMG/M metagenome (GOLD analysis project Ga0209291, IMG submission 184633) | Methane-oxidizing microbial communities from mesocosms in the Gulf of Mexico - GOM9B Gulf of Mexico (SPAdes) (version 2) | ecosystem: Environmental > Aquatic > Marine > Cold seeps | place...
TATATTGGCCTCACCAGTAATAAAGTTACCTTTAAATAATACTGATTCGATATCCCCTGCGCTAACAGAATCTATTTCACTTTTTGTTGATGCTAAATAAACATTATGACTAACAGCTTGGTAGCCGTCACGCCACATTAAGCTAGTATCACTATTTACAGATTTAGCTGCAGCATCTATCAGCTCATTTCGAGGAATAGCAAACGACGCTTTCACCGTCTTATAACCCGGAATCCAATAGAAAGGAGCATCTAATTCATAAGCGCCCAAATCAAGAGAGCTGCCAGCTGTCGTAGCCTCTTGGTATTGTGGTAAAGGCGCATCCCCCGTATATGCAGCATAACTATTAGGGCTATTTATAATTGCTCCGCCGTCATGTAACAAACCGGCTCGTAATGGTCTAAAGTCATAATTAAACATATCTCTTAATTGTGAAACTAAAGTTACTGACTCTTTTAAACCATTGAAGTTATTACCAACAATGCCAGCTAAAGACTCTGACTCGACTAAGCGATCTTTTGATATAGAGTCTGAAGCATTGTTCGAAGTTACCGTTCGTTCATGACGATAGTATGGATTGGGGTCAACTAACATACGTTGATCGACATCAGCGTTATTCCACGTTGTATTATGATAAACACGGTGATCATCACCTTTGACCATAATACCTTTCGCGTTCCATACGACATTGTGATGGATCAAGCCAAACTGTCCTCCTGATGTCTCATCTGTCGTGTCAAATGGTGCATCAAAACGAATACCGTACTTTTCGGAGTCATGAGCCCAATTATAAGCGATATTCGCCGCTGCTTGTTGGGCTTTACGTAATTGAAAACTTGCACCATCGTTTTGAGCAAAACCACCGGTTACCATATCGTTATACAGTGCATGTAAACTGCCACCTTCTGGTACAAACATGGTTGAATTACCAATAATGTCCATGGTATTACGACTAAAGGTCGCTTTTTGATTGGTCATTTTAGTGATCATCACTGTCGCATGTGGTGAAATAGTATCTGCACTGGTTGCATCTAAGCGTTCAAATAAATTATTTTCGATAACCGATTGGCCACCTTGAATAATTAAACTTTGCACATCACTATCTGTCACCGTATTGTTTTTAAAGACAATACCACTATTAGCTCGTTTATCAGCTGCAGAATATAATTCTATTAGTTGATTACGACCATAACCTGACTTGTCATCACCATATTCTTTTAGCACACGTCGAGATACCGCACTATGCTTGAATGTTGAATCGGCAATGGTAATGTTATTACAAGGCGAACATTTAATTGTACTCGCAAAGTAATTAATGCCATTAATTTCGACATTTTCCCAATTGGCAACATTAAAGGCATAACCGGTATCACGAACTGTTACTTCACCAGCAGGCTCGGTATCACTCCACAGATAGACAAAGTGTTTACCTTCTTCAACTTGGTAATGCCATTCATTCTCAGCATCTAATAATGCAAGTTTAGCCTCAACATAATAACTTAGTTGTTTACCTTTATATCCTGACTTAATCGGCTCATGCGTAAAGGTATTCGTGCCCGTAACATGACCGACACCAGTATCATCAGGTATCGTTTTAAACAAACTACTATGACTTGAAGACATTTCATCATACGGCTTAATCATTCGAGAATAGGTATAAAAACTTGCAGTATTCGCAAGAACAATTGCACCATCAATATTTAACGGATCACCACGGTAATCTGTCGCATTGGCTAAATCATGATAACTAGGATCATTGGTAATGATACCATTCTTGGTTTTGCTGCTATCTAATTTACCTTCAGCCCAAACATCATCAGAATAGATAGAATGATGATTCGTTGCTGATGGCAAATCAAAGTTAGCGTTTGGCCAACGAGCAACCATACGTTCTTTGTCATCAACAAATAATTGCCAAACGGGTGATGATACTTCGCGTTTATAGATATTGCCATAATGTTGTTGCCATTGTGATTGCTCGCCTAACTCATTGGTAGCAGCAAGGTTTTCAATCTTAGTAACTCCCGTAAAACGAGGGATTTCACATGGATAAGCTTCAATGACAATCGGATTATCAACAGAGCCATTAAGTGATGTCACCACTGAACTATCTATGCTGTCATGATATTCACCTTCACGCAGATAAATGGTTAAGCCCGGCTGGTTAATTGTGCCGTCTACAGCAACACTTGATAAAGCAGCACTGAGGCTATTAAATGGCGAACCTTGGCTGCCATCACCATTATCTGTACCAGCAGAAACGTATAATGCATCTGATTTAAGCGTTGATAAATCAGCCTGACACTGAGTAGTGGCAATACCGTAACCTTCACTCTCACCATCAGCTATACCTATTTCTGGGTCTGGGTCTGGCTCTGGATTTGTATTCCCATCAACTTCGGTAGCAACGATTAGATTATCAAATAAAATACTGTTGGTTGTATCTGATTTAACCCAAACTTTACCGCCTGTTATTTCAGCATCAATTGGCATGGTTATTTCACCACTAAGCGTGACCCAACCATTGGTTAACTCTTGTGTTGCAAGCTCAAGTGAAGTTCTAACACCATCAACAAAATAAAGTAAGATTAAGTCGAGATCTCCTTCAACTGTGGTTAAGTTATCATCGACCAATTTTGCATCAACAGACACTGTGTAATGATTTCCCGCGTCTAATACAATATTTAATCGTGCAGAAGAAGAAACTACCGTTCTATTAAAGACATGACCAACATTAGAGCCAGTTTCCGTATCAAATATCACTTCAAATGCCGACTTTTGTAATATATATCCGTCAATCCCTGATTCCAAATCACCATTAACGGCTACGTTTATGGTGTCAGGCGTTGGAGACGTTTGCGAAGCTCTCACTAACAATGGTGCAGCCGCTAAAGCATTAGCATTGAAACTGTGTTTGTGTGAAACATTGCCAATTTTATCAACAAGTACATTGACGCCCCATGAAACACCAGCCGTATCGTTTTCATCTAAAACTTCACCAGGTATAAGAGCGTTCCACTCATCTCTAGTTGTTTTAGGCGACCATACATTGCCATTCATCGCTAAAAATGCGGTTGCATCGCCTTCATAAAAAGCAACAATAGTCGCCATTTCATCTTTTGTTGCCCAACGCCAGCCGTCAACATTGGTTTCACTCGCTAACCATATTGTTGTATCAGCAGTGCTAATATTGGTATGCCCACCTAAATCGTCACTTGTTGGTAAACGCATAATATCTAAAGCATTACCATTGATGTTAAAAGCAGACCAAAATGATTGAGTTGCGTCATCAAAGAAACTTTCAGGATTTGATAAATATGATTGCTGAGTTGGCTCTGGCTCAACCGGGTCCGTTGGGTCCGTTGGGTCCGTTGGGTCCGTTGGGTCCGTTGGGTCCGTTGGGTCCGTTGGGTCCGTTGGGTCCGTTGGGTCCGTTGGGTCCGTTGGGTCCGTTGGGTCCGTTGGGTCCGTTGGGTCCGTTGGGTCGATAGCATTTGACACTAACACCACATCGTCAAGGTAAATATTTGGTACAGGATCGCTAGTCGCATGTTCACCTTTAGTTGAACGTACCCAAATACGGAAGCCTTTATCCGCAACAGCATCGTCAGGTAAAGTAAACACACTATCAAGCGCTAACCAATCACCATTGGTTCGAATATAACTGCCAACTTGCAAGGCAATATCCTTGGTAGCACCTTCGTTACGGTAACCAACAAACACACCAACATCATACCCAGATTCGATCATTTTTAACTGAGCGCTTAATTGATAACTTACGCCAGCAATAAGCCCAGTAAATGATTGCTTAACCGTGGATGCATGTGAACCATCTCGACTTTGTATAACTGCGATAGCATTACCATTAACAATTTCAATAGCCATTGAAGCGCCACCTTGATTAATACTCCAAGGTTCAACCGTGCCAGCTTCAAAGTCACCATTGATAATGATGTTATCAGGAACAGGATCAATAACATCTTCACTAGGATGATCACGAACAATTAACGCTGCACCGCCCTTTGTCCCCACATTAAAGCTTTGTTTATAAGCAACACTACCTACTTGGCTAACTTTTGCAGTGAAAGCAAATGAAGGATATAGACAACCATCATTATGCGTGCAATCGCCTTGTTGAGAGGTCGGGATCAAAGCTGTCCACTGCTCAGTTGATAACGGTGACCAAGCGTGGTTTAACGCTATAAAAGCACTGCCATCATTTTCATAAAAAGCAGCGATTGCATTCATTTCAGTTTCAGTGGCATAGCGCCATTGGTAACCTTTTTCGTTTTCAACATTGTCTTCACTGGCCAACCAAGCTTGCACTTGGTCATTATTTGCACCAACCACACCTAAGTCATCACTTGTTGGCAGACGCATAATATCTAAACCACTATTAGCAATATTTAATGCCGTCCAGTAATTGTTACTGTCATCATTTTGCCAAGAATCAATATTACTGAAACTCGATGGTGTTTTTGGCTCTGGTGGTAACTCAACTTGAGCAAGCATTAAGGGAATACTCGTACCCAATTGGTTAGTGACACTCTCTACCGTCGTACGCCAATTATCTTTATCATGACGAACATCAAAAATTGGCGTAAGAACGTCAAACTCAATTTGTAACTCATCGCTTAATTGCTCTACCAAAGCATTTTCTGCAATAAGCCAACGTTTATCATCCGGTTCAACGACACCCGTTATTTGCGCTCTTTCATCACTAATAACTAAGTTATTAAAACTAAAGTTTTCAAAGGCACTGCTGCTTTGGTAGTGAAAGTCATCTTCTGTACTAAATGCCAAAAACTCAATGAAACTTGGATATTTAACGTATGGCGTAGAATTTACATCGGCTGTGTTGAACGCAGTTTGTACACCTTCCATTTTGCTGAAATAGTTATTAAATAACGAGTTCGCTGCAAATTTATTGTATTTAATCGGTCTGCTCGCGTTATAAAACAAATTTTGCTGCATAACATTTTGACCGCCGCCGTTAATATTGATACCTGAGAAAGTATCGTTATTATTGCCGACTTCGTTAAAGACGTTGTGCTCTACTTTTATACCACTTGAGAAGTTATCTAAATACACACCGTTGGTTGGAATAAACTCAAAATAATTATTGATTATTGCATTACCACGCAACTGTGGTGAGGCACCAATACCTACATACAACGCACCACCATCACTGGTGTGGTAATTTGGCAAATCATGAATATAGTTGTAAGCAACAACATTATCGGTTGTATTACGCATTAAAATACCGAAATGAGGTGCGGTATGAATTTCATTATAGGTTGCGCTGTTGCCAACACCAGTTAATGAAACTCCTGGTACTTGTGATTTTTGATCCCATGCAAAATTATGGATGGTATTTTCGGTTACCACATTATTAGCCGCTATGATTTCAATGGGTTGCTGCAAGGTGTCTACGACTTGACTCCCCGAAGACTTAGTCAATTTAGCTGCTGTACCGCCCGCTAATTTAACGCCATAACCACCAACATTGGCAATTTCACAGCCACTTACACTGTTGTCTGAACCATCAAGTAATACACCACCTAAACTAAAGTTTCGGATCGTACAATTAGTAATCTCAATATGTTGAGCTTGAGTGACTTTTATCGCTAAGTTTCTACCTGTATCAAAAGTAATACCGTCAAAGCTAATGTGTTGAGCGCCAGATATCGAGACCATTGGCTCTGCCAAGGTAGATAGAATCGTTGTCGTGCTGGCAAATTTTTCGGTTGGATAGAAATACAATTTTCCTAATGCACGGTCAATGTAAAACTCGCCAGCCTGATCTAACTCTTCAGCAATATTCTCAAAATAGAAATGAGAGCCTTTGTTAGTGCCAATACCACTAAGTTCACCACGTTTTAGCGTTAACTGTTTAGTCTCGCTATCAAAAGCTTTAACTTGGTTATAAGTCCACTCCCAAGAATAAGCCAAAATACCATCAAGATGAACCTCGCTTAGCTTCTGCCATAAGCTTGGGCGATCAAATTCAACCACCATGATACCACCACCATTATTAAATTCGTCGCTGAATTTATTGGCATCTTTTTGCGTTAGTCCTTTATCAATAATAGAAGAGTAAGACACCATGCCGGTGATATCATGAGCGACTGATTTAGCATCTAAATAAGGGCTCTGTTCATCAACATTTGGCCAACGAGCCAAATTCATTTTTTCATTACCAGAAAACAACATTGCCGAAGGTATTCTGTTGTTTGGCTCTAAATTCCAGCCATGGGGCGTAAGTGCACCTAATGCTTGATTTAGGTCTGCAATCCCCGCTTGCGCTAAGTCTAATTCTAAAATCTGTGATGATGAATCACCGTTAACCAAAGACGAAGTAAAGTCAGCGTTTGCTGATACAAAATCCGATGGTTGTAAAACAAGTCCACCTAAGAAATTAACATCTGCACCTGTTGCCGCTTTATAAACAATAGGTGCTGTTTCAGTACCCGAATCAGCAGCAGTAAAATTTAAGCCATTAGTAAGTGTATAATCACCACCTTGCAATTCAACGGTAATACCGTGGGTATTTTTCCCTTGTGCAATTAACTCTCGTACCGCCTGTTGAACAGCGATTAATCCATCATAAGGAGAGTCTACTGAGCCATCAGGGTCGCCTGTAGATTGTGCTGAAACATAAAGTACAATGGGTTCATCTGTGGTTGGTTCGCCGGTATTACCACCATTACCATTAGTTAGTGAATTACGTACAATTAACGCAGCTGCGCCCAATGCACTCACATTGTAACGAGGTTTATATTCAATTAACCCTACGTTAGTCTCAGTCACTTTAAATGATAGCGCTGGCATTAAGTCGCCATCACTTTGTGCACTTGTAGGAATATTTGCATTCCAAAAACTGCCAGCGGGTGACCATTCGCTGCTATTTAAGATATGAAAACCAGCACTATCTTGCTGGTAGAAATTAACAATAGCATGCATTTCTTCTACAGTTGCATAACGCCATCCTTGAGCAGCGTTAGCATCCAGCCACGTTTGCACTTGGTCATAATTTGCCTTGCCATTTTGTGAATCACTTCCCAAATGGTCCGATACAGGTAAACGCATCACATCTAATGATTGCTCGTTTAAGTGATAACCGGTCCAGTAATCTTCACCTGTATTTTGTGAGTAACTTTCTTGGTCAGAAATTAATGACACATTATGTGCTAATGAACAACCTACAGCATTAACATCGACATCTGCAGCTGTATCAGGACATACATCAAGCTCATCATTAATGCCGTCATTGTCACTATCTAATTGTGCAAGAGCACAACCTACAGCATTAACATCGGCAGCTGCGGCTGTATCAGGACATACATCAAGTTCATCATTAATGCTGTCATTGTCACTATCTAATTGTGCAAGAGCACAACCTACAGCATTAACTTCGGCATCAGCGGTTGTATCAGGGCATACATCAAGTTCATCATTAATGCTGTCATTGTCACTATCTAATTGTGCAAGAGCACAACCTACCTCATTAACTTCGGCACCTGCAGATGTCTCGGCACATAAATCCACGCCATCTATTACACCATCATTGTCTATGTCTGATGGGGGATTGCTTTGTAAGCTTGCAGTGAAATTCAATCGTAAACGTTGACGTTCAAAATGTGCGGTTACTGACATTGACGCATTTGGCGCTAAGCTTATTGCATTCACATCAAAGTAAGGGGTATTGCTATCGGTCTGCCCGTCTAGCAATGCCGCTGGAATATTTGTAGTATCGATTAACAGGCGAAATGGACCTTCTAAAGTCTCACTGCTGTTATTGGTTACCGTAACTTGAACCGCAAATAAGCGGTTAATACGGTCGTAATGAGGTCGAGATTTATCGATGGATATGTCGTTATCGACATTTGCCCAGTCAGCTAGGGCTGAATGTGACAATAAGATTAATAAGGCACAACTAAGGCCTTTGAATATATTGAATATCTTCATAGGAAGCCTTTTATTATTTATTAAGAGATTTACGGATTAATTCGTTAGCGAATTTACGACGGCTCATTAAGCCGGCAAAACCTAACGCAAAAATAGCTAGGCTAGTTGGCTCAGGCACGTCGGTTACTGGCGATGCAATTTCTGTTAATGCCACATTGCTGATAGATAAGGTTGAAAAACCAGAATCGTCACCAAAAAAAGAATCATCAATTTCATCTTGTAAGTTAAACTCTAACGCCCAATGTTTACCCACAAATGAATTATCAAGGGCAAAATCGATATGAAAGTCCATAGCGTTTAAGTCAAAAGCGTAATCAGAAAAAATTTCAACAAAATCAAATGTCTCTTCATTGAATAAACCTATTGAAAGATAGTCATCGATAAAAATATCATTCGAAGCGACACTGAAATCCATAGACAAAAGAAAACTGTTGTCTGATGCAGCAGAGCTTAAATCTAGCCCTTTAAATAGTGTGTTGTTCCATGAGAAGTCATTAACACTCACATCTAGGGTACAATCTGGAGCAGTACCGCTAATGGCAAATTCACTGCCATCTGGGGATACTGAATCTTGAGTCCAGTCTTCAAAGCTACAGCTATTGGCAAAATCGCCAATGACTATGACTGATCCTAACGCTTGTGGTGCACTCACCAGGAACATGCCTAGCAGTGCGATTTGTTTTATTGTTTTGTTTAATGTTCTGTTCATTGATTACCCCAAATATAATTATTTATAGTTACTATCGGCCAGCACCTCAGGTTTGAGTTGTTCTTTTCCGCGCTGCCCACTATCCTTTTTCACTGGAATCCATATTGGTGCTCGTGATATCAAAGCATTGAATGCCTATTAATATTTAATCCATCAAAGTATCAATTTTTGTTATGGCAAAACTTACCAGTAATTTTCAAACATCATTTAATGAACAGACAAAATACCAGTTCATTATTTATAATAAACACAACATAAAGGTTAAATCAGGTAATTTACAATATTTTACAAGTAAAGATTTATTCAGTAACAAATAGCGATAGAAGAAAGAAATTAGTATTAATGATTAAAATGCAGTCATTTTGCTCAATAAGGTAACTAGACAAGAAGAAACAAAGCCAGTATCTTTTAATTAATAATAAACACACCTGGTTGTGTTCAATAATCATAATGGAATTTTATAAAAAATGAGAAAATCTGTAAGTTATTGTTGGCTGCTATTTATTTTTTCCTGCTTCACTACAATGAACATATTCGCAACTGAAAGGCCCAACTTTTTAGTAATCATCACCGATGATCAATCCATTGATACCATTAATGCATTTGGTAACGATGCGATTAATACCCCAAATATAAATCGACTCGCTAAAACGGGTATGGCTTTTACCCACGTATTTAACCAAGGCTCTTGGTCTGGTGCTGTTTGCGCGCCAAGCCGTCAAATGATTAATACAGGACGAAATTTACATTTCACCGGTTTTCAACCTAGATCACCTGCACATAAAACCAACAAAACAAAGAAAAGGCATAAAGATAAGTCACCCTACCCTCTTTGGGGAGAAACTTTTAGAAAAGCAGGTTACGAAACATTTATCACGGGTAAATGGCATGTTGGTGAAGATGCTTTAAAACGCTCATTTGATATTGGTAAAGCGGTTCATGAAGCGGGAATGCCCCATTTAAGTAAAGGTGGCCAGTGGAAACCTTGGTTAACTGATTTTGGCGATAAAATAAAATGGCAGAAAAAACAGGTGAATCAGCATACGAGTGAAGCATTTGCAGATGCGGCGGTTGGTTATTTGACTAATAAAGCACAACGAAATAACAACCCCTTTTTAATGTATGTTGCTTTTACTGCTCCTCATGATCCTAGGCAGTCTCCGCAATCTTATGTTGATAAATACCCCGCGGAATCCATGCAATTGCCAGAAAACTATATGCCGTATCACCCTTTTGACGCAGGCGATTATAATAATCGTGATGAAGCACTGATGAGTTTTCCCCGTACAGAGCAACAAACCAAAGAATTTATTGGTGAGTACTATGCAATGATTGAGCATTTAGATGTTCAAGTAGGTCGAATTATTGACAGTCTTGAAAGTTCTAAATTTGCTGATAATACCTACATTATTTTTACTTCGGATCATGGTTTGGCTGTTGGTAAACACGGACTTTCTGGTAAACAAAATATGTATGATCACAGTATCCGTGCCCCCTTTATTATGGTTGGTAAGGATATTCCGGCCAATACCCAAGCAAAAGGTATGTTTTACTTAAATAGTCTATTTGCGACCACAGCAGAACTCGCCAATATAGAAATTCCTGACACCGTTCATGGCCCGAGTATTGTGCCTATTATCAAAGGGAAAAAAGAAGTAATGAATGATTATATCTATGGCAGCTATCGTCATTTTCAGCGCATGGCTCGAAGCCATCGCTATAAGTTAATTTATTACCCAATGCTAAAGAAGACTGTCTTGTTTGACTTACAAAATGATCCATGGGAATTAACCGATATATCTAAAAACCAAGGTAGTGATAAAATCATTGTAGAATTATCAAGTAAACTTGAAGAAATGAAGAAAGAAGTTGGTGACCCGCTGACCAACGATGACCCCATAGGTAGTTATAAACCTTTTATGCTTAAGGTTGAAAAGAAAAAACAAATGTCTGCATTGAAAATGAAAACGATGTAACCTTTAGCTTCAAGTGACTGCTTTATGCTTGGCGGTCACAGCTAGCCATATTCCATATAGAAGTCTGAATTGGATGTCTTAACCCATTATCATCAATAAAAGACCTGTGTTTTTAATGTAAATAATGACTAAATATCGCTATATTTTTCGGTAAATAATACACACTAGAAAATCGAATTTATCTGTTTAATATAAATTCGATTTTTTGTTATTTCTGCAAGGAACTGTAGGGCAATGAGAAGCGCTTAGGATCAACCATTACATCACGAATGGTACTGTAATGTGGAAATTGTCTCCAGCTAAAATCTTTTTTCATACCTTGTTTTAGTTGGGTATCAAACCTTACTAAAAATGCCCAATCACTACGACCATAATGCGCTAAGCCCCATGAAAATCCTTGGCCATTTTCCGGGTCATCAAATTTGTCAGCTATATAGGCTCCACCTGCTGGTGGCACATCTTCCAACGTCGATCTTACATGAAAGTTAATGCCGTCATTTGAGTATTGTACTGTAGATTTTTCGGGTCCCGCCCAATCAACAATAGCAGCGATACCTTTTTTCCATGGCCATACCCAAACTTCATGGCCGCTATTGGTAATAGGGTTCATCGGACTTTTTATATATGGCCCTTCAGGATGATCTGAAACTGCTACCCCCCACTTTGAATCAGCCCACATTGCATCGCCAAGACCATGCGCTTTGTAATATAGCCAATATTTCCCAAAACGTGGAATTACTGCCGGGTCGTGTACCATTCGACTATCCCAAGAGCCTGACTTTACGGTAACTAACTTATTCTCCCATTTAGGATGCGGCTTCCACTGTCCGTCATAGGTAGGTGTTAATATTGGTTTTAGAAATTTTGTCCAAGGGCCATCAGGTGAGTCTGCTTTTGCCATAGCAATGACATTAATTTCATAACCACCTTTTTTTTCTGCTTGATAGGTTAAATAATATTTACCATCTGCGACTAAAATATTGGTAGTGAAAACACTTAAATCATCATATTCCCCCTTAACTCCTCTTTTAACTGCAGCGCTTTGTTCTTGCCAAGTAATACCATCTTTACTGGTGGCATACCAAATATCGGCATTTAGCCAGCTGAGTTTAGGGTCCTGTGATCGGGTATACCAAACATAGTATAAATCACCAACTTTAATAATCGAGCTTGGATCACGCCTGTGAATACCTTTTTCATAACCTAAGCCCAGCAATGGTTGGTAACTAAAGCGTGCGTATAATTCATTTTCACTGTCATTGAGTTCATGACGCTGCATAGCGGCACTAAGCTTTGAGTCACTGCCACCTTTATTATCAAAAGTTGTGACCGCTACATCTGCCACCGTTTCATTTTGATTCTTCTCACATGCCATCAGAGCCAATAAAATTAACGCTACACAGCTGGTGTTTTTTACTTCGAGTACATTCATATTTTTCTCTGAAACTGCATATTGATAAAAATAAAGCCAAATAATTTGATTATTTGGCTTTAGTGTTAGAACTTGGTTAAGTAAAAAATTTACTTAAATTATTCATTTACATTGGTCACTTTCAGCGTCCAGATATGCTCTGCAGGTAATTTACCCGGTAAAAGTGTAGGTAAAGTAACTTCAATACCTTCTTCACGTTGTTTAAAGCTTAAAAGACCCTCAACACCTAACATAGTAATTTCAGTTTCGTTACTCACAACAAGGTCTTTAATGGTCATTTTATTACTGCTTGGCCAAGCAGGCATTAGCGCATATAAATTATTATCTTTCTGAGTAAAAAATAATTCCTTAACCGCGTAACCTTCTGGCGGGTTAACGGTTACCGCAAGGACATCATAACCACCATGGCGACGGTCACCAAAACTTTCCGCATCATTAAAGCCTGGATTTATACCTGCTGACCACTGAGCGTCATGTTTCCACATGCGTGTGCCATAGATGGCTTCACCGTTTACCTTCATCCATTTACCCATTTCAATGAGACGGTCTTCCATTATTACGGGAATACGACCATCAGCCGTTGGGCCAATATCTAATAAGAAATTACCGCCTCGGCTAACAATATCGACCAACATAAAAATAAGTTTTTGTGTGGAATTATAGTCTGCTAAAGTTTCATTACGGTTAAAGCCAAATGAGAAACCAATGCCACGATTTTCTTCCCATGGCTGTGAGTTATCCGCTAAACCTGCTCCATATTCTGTGGTGTAATACCCGCCATGATTTTTGCGTACCTTTCCCCAGCGATCATTAAAGACAACACTATCTTTTACTGACGATTCTTCTGTTAACCAATCAAGAAATTCAAGACTACGCCATTTAGAATAATCCATGATCCAATCACCATCAGTAAAGAAGACTTCAGGCTTATACTTCTCAACGACTTCATACATTTGTGGCAACATGACTTGGTCAACATATTCTGCTTTGCTTTTTTCCCAAACAGGGTTGAACCAATCCCAAAGTGAATAATATAAACCCATTTTTACATCGGTTTTATTTACCGCGTCAGTTAGCTCACCCACTAAATCTCGCTTAGGCCCTACCTCTTGGCTATTCCAAGGCATACCGAAACTTTCCGACGCATGTTCGTTAGGCCATAAAGTATAACCATCGTGATGTTTGCTGGTTAAAACAACATATTTTGCACCTGCATCTTGAAAGACATTGGCCCAATGGTCAGGGTCAAACATCTCGGTAGTAAACTCTTGAGCAAACTCAGAATACGGCTTTTCTTTCCCATAGTTTTTATCATGGAACTCATTCGTTTTTTCATGGCGTAGTTGTTTTTTTTTCTTTACTGGATAGCCGTCTTTATTGTGCCAATACCATTCAGAGTAAGTGCCCTTAACAGCATAAGACGGTACTGAATAAACTCCCCAGTGAATAAAAATTCCAAACTTAGCATCTTGCCACCAAGCAGGCACTGGACGACTGTCTATCTTTTTCCAGTCCTGTGCTGCTTTTGAGGAGTCTTGATATTTACCTGTTTGCCCGGCTTCTTGCTTAACCTTTTCAGCTAAGGCAGAAGTGGATAATAACAAGGCTGTTAGCATAACAACTGATTTCATAGTTAAACCTTCACATTAAATCTATTATTGACTTTATAGTTTGTAAAACCAAACTAACCTAACCGTTGTGCTTTTTACTGTTTAATTAAAACACCACCAGCACAACTGAGTTTTATTTATAATAAACACAAATTGAATTTAAGTCTGATTATTTACAAGATTTTACAAATCAACTTTCAATAGCAATACTAACAAAACGAAAAGCCAAGCAGTGCTTGGCTTTTTGCTAGATTTCATTACAAATTTAAACAGTAAAGTATTTTCAGTTAAGTAAACCATCCGTTTCAATTTTATAACTAATCGCCATTTTATTCGGTGCCTTAAACGGTGAAGTGACCTCTAATCCCCGGTCTGTTAATTGCCAATGAATTTTTTCTGGAGAATCAACTACAGTGACATTCTTCACTTTTATGTTGCCTAGAGTCTCTTTTGATAAACTGCTAATTAACAATTTTTCATTACTGCCAGGCCAACCCATTTGAATGGCATAAAGAGTACTACCATTAGTGGTAAAACGAATATTCTCTTCGTTATAGGCACCGTCCATTTCAACAAAATGACCTGACGATTTTAACCGCTTAGGCCCTTCACCATAAATAGAAAATGGTCGGGTATTATAAATTGCTTCGCCGTTCGCTCTTAACCACTTGCCAACACCGAGTAATGACGACTTTTGTGCGGTAGGGATCACCCCATTTGCTTTAGGCGATATATTTAATAGCAGCTGACCATTTTTGCTGACAATATCAATAAGGGTATGAATAATTTCTTTTGAAGACTTTATATTTAGCTCTTCGGTATACGACCAACTACCTGTCGTGGTCCATGTACCGGCACTAATTGTGTCATCGGTTAACCAACTATAAGCAGTAGATTTATCCATTCTGCCTTTTTCAAAGTCAACAACCCCCACTGATTGTGGCATGTCTTCTTGTTTATACGTTATCATCACCTCTTTCTGCCAATCCTCTGCTGCATTCAAATAATACGCGGCAAATTTTTGTCGATTATTTTCAGGGATCCGATCTAACCATGAATCAAACCAGATCATATCTGGCTGGTAATTATCAATAACTTCTTCTAGCTTGCCATTCCACATAGCAAGCCATTCTTGGCGTGGCATTGAACCATAGAGTTTTTGTAACTCAACCGTATCTTTAAATTGCGGGTTATTACGTAACATATATTGCTCACGACCATAATAATGCCACTGTCTACGTTTCTTACCTGCTTGTTTGCCAGGATCTCCGCCTTTAGCATGATGAAAAGTAGTAATAAATTTCATATCTCGTTTACGTATTGCTTTGGCTATTTCGCCAACCACATCACGTTTTGGCCCGGTCTCTGCAGAGTTCCAAGGAGTTAATTTAGAGTCCCACATCGCATAACCATCATGATGTTCAGCGACAGGTCCGGCAAACTTTGCCCCTGACAAATAAAATAAATCAGCCCAGTCTTCTGCATTAAAGTTGCTGGCGGTAAATTGGGGGATTAAATCATGATATTCAACATCTTTTGGTTCACCGAAAGCTTGTTTATGATGTTCATGTTCACGGAATGTTTGAAAACCAACGCCAAGGTTGTAATTACGTTTTTGCGTATTTTCAACAGGTTTCTTACCACTTGGGTGACCATACATAGTACGCGGATAATGTTCATTACCAAAAGCCGGTACTGAATATGGCCCCCAATGAAAATAAATACCGAACTTAGCATCTTTAAACCATTCGGGTGCTTGTTTATGTTTAGATAATGACTGCCAATCAGCTTCATATATATTGTCTTGACCTGTGGCTTGTACTGATAATAAAGCGGATATTATTAATAACGTTTTTTTCATAGCAACTTTAGTCGGTTAAGAAACCTAAACTCCACCTTGATGTTTAAATTCTGTTTTATTTAAATAACCATCGCCATTTTTATCTTTATTGCCAAAAATTTTAGTCATTTTATCTATGCGTTTAGCTTTTATTTTTACTAAAAATTCAGCCAATGTTAATTTGTTATTACCATCGGTATCGAGTTTTTTAAAATCTCTTTGTCCGGCCATTGTAGAAGTAGAGATAAGAATTAGTGCAATAATTATTATTTTTTTCATGTGTATACCTACCTTTTATTAGCATTAAATAATGCGTCTTTAGTGAAGCGAATATTTTCTTTTTTATATTTTCTAGACTTTTTGCCCGTTAGGTCGGTTTCAAATCTAATTAAATGCGGCCAAGGCTGATTTTTCCTTTGGGCAACATGAGATAAGCCCCAAGTGATCCCCTGTCCATTTGTGGTATTGGTATAGGCATCAGGTACGTATGGGCCTGCTGCATCTGGCGGTAACACAATATGAGCCATGATCTCAAAATTAACACCGTCGGGTGACCATTGAATGGTATTTTTTTCAGGACCATTGGCGGTAACTAAGGCAGAAATACCTGACTTATATGGCCATAGCACCACTTCATGACCACTGTTTAAAACGGGATTCTGCGGATGTTTAACAAAAGGGCCAAATGGGCTATCTGCAGTAGCTAATCCTCCTGAAAAATCTGGGTAGGATAATTTCAATTTACCTGAAAGCCCCATGGGGTGCGCTTTGTAATACAAATGAATTTTATCATTAAAAACGAGTAAATAAGGGTCATGAACTTTTAGGCTATCAAAGTCGCCTTCTTTATCAATCAGAGATCTAATCGGTTTTTTACCTTGCCAGACGCCGCTTTTTCCTGGTGTTAAAATAGGCTCGGGATGACGTTGCCAAGGTCCATCGGGACTATCTGACCAGCTCATGCCGATAACATTCTTGCTTCTTTGGTTATAAGGGTACTTAACCGCTTGATAATATAAGTAGTATTTACCTTGCCATTGTAATACCCCAGGAGTGAAGACACTTCGATCATCAAACTCACCTTCAGCACCACGTGAAACCGCAAGGCCTTGCTCTTGCCAGTGAATGCTATCTCTTGACGTTGCATAGTATATATCAGCCATATCCCAAGTATTAGCTGGAGTATTTAAGTCAGCTTTTTGATAACCAACCGGCGGTTGCTTATTTGGCATGGTTACCTTGGTGTAATAAACGTAATAAACACCTTTCACCTTAATTATTTGACTGGCATCTCTTCTGCTTACCCCCTCCTCC
>Ga0209291_1002061_pt1 | contig 16832 bp, 12 predicted proteins | sample GOMGulsemesocosm_FD_184633 | JGI IMG/M metagenome (GOLD analysis project Ga0209291, IMG submission 184633) | Methane-oxidizing microbial communities from mesocosms in the Gulf of Mexico - GOM9B Gulf of Mexico (SPAdes) (version 2) | ecosystem: Environmental > Aquatic > Marine > Cold seeps...
CACAAGAAGCAGTAGATAGCTGGATTAAAAATCATGGAGTTCGTTATTTTAATGAACTTACTAATATGGCTCAACTTACTGAAGAAGTAGGAGAGGTAGCTAGAATTATAGCACGTCGTTATGGTGAGCAAAGTGAGAAAGAAAGTGACAAAAATAAAGATTTAGGAGAGGAGTTGGCTGATGTGATGTTTGTTGTGTTGTGTCTAGCAAATCAAACAGGTATTAATTTGCAGGAAGCTTTTGATAAAAAACTAGACTTGAAAACCAAGCGTGATCATGATAGGCATCATAATAACGAAAAATTAAAGTAATGGGGAAGAAATTAGCGAATACATCACTTTTGAAGCTAGGAGCGCGTTTTTCTGCAGTATTTTTTATCGTAGCAGTAATCATAAAAGTATTCATAAGTGTATTGACAACACCGTTTTCTCAATATATAAGTACTCCAGAGTTTAGGAATTATATCATCATTTTAGCATTTTTTTCTTTGGTGTATGGTTTTTTAATGGCGCATTTTCAATTAAAAAAACATAGGAAGAAGTAATGAATATAGTATTAAACCAATCAGAGTTAAAGAGTAAAGAGTGTATTCAAATTACGGGATCAAAATCGGAAGCAAATAGATTATTGATTTTACAGGCCTTGTTTGAAGGGATAGAAATTAAAAACCTTTCTAACTCTGATGATACACGGGTTTTACAAAAAGCTTTACAATCCTCGGCTGATGTCATTGATATTCATCATGCAGGTACTGCAATGCGATTTTTAACAGCATATTTTTCAATTCAGGAAAACCGTGAAGTCGTCTTAACAGGTTCGTCAAGAATGAAAGAGCGGCCTATAGGTGTATTGGTAGATGCATTAAGGATGCTAGGAGCTGATATTAGTTACGATGAAAATGAAGGCTACCCCCCATTACGAATAAAAGGGAAGCAATTATTCAAATCAGAAGTTAGTTTAAAGGCTGATGTATCTAGTCAGTATATTTCTGCATTATTACTCATAGCACCAGTGTTAGAAAATGGCTTAACATTATTTCTTGAAGGGAAAATAACGTCAGTCCCTTATATTAATATGACCTTGAGCTTGTTAAATGAAATAGAAGTAAAAACATCCTTTGAAGAGAACTTGGTAAAAGTATTACCCAAAAAGAAAGAACTACCAATCCCTAATCGTCAATCGTTGATAGTCGAGTCTGATTGGAGTTCCGCGTCATATTTTTATAGCTTAATTGCTTTGTCTGAAGTAGGAACAACAATATTACTTTCTTCTTATAAAGAAGAATCATTGCAAGGAGATGTTAGTTTAGTAAGTATCTATGAAAAGTTTGGTGTGAGTACTATATTTGAAAATAATCAAATAAGATTGACTAAAGAAAAGAAATGTGATTCAAAATCACTAAATTTTAAATTGAATAATTCGCCAGATATAGCACAAACAATCGCAGTTACTTGTTTTGGACTAGAAGTTTCATGTGATTTATTTGGTTTACATACCTTGAAAATTAAAGAAACGGATCGGTTAGAAGCTTTAAAAATAGAATTAGAGAAATTAGGAGCTATTGTTTCTATCACAGAAGATTCATTACATTTAAAAGCCACTGGAGTACTAAAAAATATGGTGAAAATAGATACTTATCAAGATCATAGAATGGCGATGGCTTTTGCACCATTATCATTAAGAACAACTTTGGTAATTAATGATTCAGAAGTAGTTTCTAAATCATTTCCATCTTTTTGGAGCGATTTAAAAAACATAGGAATAGAAATCGTACCAGTTTAAATTCTAAATAACTCTATTAGATCGTTTCTTTTAAATTTATTTTAGAGTATTTATAACTTAAACTAGTATTAATGAAATATAATTGCTCATTTACTTGACAACCCCTAGGTTGAGATTGTATATTAGCAGCCTAAATTATAGAAACACATGAAATTATCACAATTTGAGTTTGAGCTTCCTGAAGGTCTATTATCGGAACACCCTGCAGAAAACAGGGATGAGTCACGTTTAATGGTTTTGAATAGAAAAGAGCAAACAATTGAGCATAAACAATTTAAGGACTTGATTAATTACTTTGATGAGGATGATGTAATGGTATTGAATAATACTAAAGTTTTCCCAGCTCGTTTGTTTGGTAATAAAGAAAAAACAGGAGCGAGAATTGAAGTGTTTTTATTGAGAGAGTTGAGTAAAGAACAACGCTTATGGGATGTGTTGGTAGATCCAGCAAGAAAGATTAGAATTGGAAATAAATTATATTTTGGTGAGGATCAGACTTTAGTTGCTGAGGTTATTGATAATACTACTTCGCGAGGGAGAACATTACGTTTTCTATATGATGGAGGGTATGATGATTTTAGAACTAAGCTAACTGAGTTGGGAGTTACTCCATTACCAAAATACATAAAAAGAGAGGTTGAACCTGAAGACAAGGATAGATACCAAACTATTTATGCAAAGCATGAAGGAGCAGTAGCTGCACCAACTGCTGGATTACATTTTTCTAAACACTTATTAAAACGTTTAGAAATTAAAGGAGTTAATTTTGCAGAAGTTACTTTACATATTGGATTAGGGACATTTAACCCGGTAGAAGTAGAGGATTTATCAAAGCATAAAATGGATTCTGAAGAAATGATAATTGATGAAGAAGCTGTAGAAACTATCAATTCTGCCAAGAGTAGAAAAAGAAGAGTTTGTGCGGTTGGAACTACAGTAATGAGGGCTTTAGAAAGTTCAGTTTCTTCAAATTTAACTCTAAATACGTTTGATGGTTGGACGAATAAGTATATTCACCCACCACATGATTTTAGTATTGCAAATTGCATGATTACAAATTTCCATACACCAAAATCAACTCTGTTAATGATGGTAGCTGCATTTGCTGATTATGATTTTGTGATGAAAGCATATGATGAGGCAATTAAAGAAAAATATAACTTTTACTCATACGGAGACGCAATGTTAATTATATAAATAACATTGATTTAATGTCATTAAAAGAGGATTCATTGTACCAATGAATCCTCTTTTGTTTATTCTTATTACTTTTGCATTAATTATGAGTACTACAAAAAAAGATATTAGAAAATTATCGAAAGAAGAATTACGAACATTTTTTGTTGAAAATGATGATAAAGCTTTTAGAGGAAACCAAGTATATGAATGGTTGTGGGGCAAGGGAGCGCATGTTTTTGAAGATATGACCAACCTGTCATTAGCAACTAGAGAAATGCTGAAAGCTAATTTTGTGATCAATCATATTTCGGTTGATCAGATGCAACGAAGTTCAGACGGTACGATTAAAAATGCAGTAAAGTTACATGATGGATTAATTGTTGAATCGGTTTTAATTCCAACAGCAACAAGAACTACCGCTTGTGTGTCAAGTCAAGTAGGGTGTAGCTTAGATTGCCAATTTTGTGCAACTGCTCGTTTAAAGCGTATGCGTAATTTGAATCCTGATGAAATTTATGATCAGGTTTTAGCTATAGATAAAGAAAGTAGATTGTATTTTAATCGACCGTTGTCTAATATCGTTTTTATGGGAATGGGAGAACCTTTAATGAACTATAAAAATGTTATTAAGGCAATTGAAATGATTACCTCTCCAGATGGTTTAGGAATGTCGCCAAAACGTATTATTGTTTCTACCTCTGGTGTCCCTAAAATGATTAAGAAGATGGCAGATGATGAAGTAAAATTCAAATTAGCAGTTTCTTTACACTCAGCAATTGATGAGGTGAGAACAAGAATAATGCCGTTTAATGAAACTTTTCCGTTAACGGATTTACGTGAGGCTTTAGCATATTGGTATACAAAAACTAAAAGTAGAATTTCCTATGAGTACATTGTTTGGAAAGGAATTAATGATACACAAGAAGCTATTACTGCATTATTGAAGTTTTGCAGTTATGTGCCGTGTAAAGTTAATATTATAGAGTATAACCCTATTGATGATGGGATTTTTCAACAAGCAGATAGAAGTATGGTTGATGCCTATTTATATCAACTAGAGAAAAATGGTATCCCAGCTACTGTTCGTCGCTCAAGAGGGAAAGATATTGATGCCGCTTGTGGGCAATTGGCAAATAAAAGCTAACCTATATCAATCAAATAATTAATTAGGACTATAAGTGTTAACTTAGAAAAGTGTAATACATACCTCATGAAATAGTAATGAGGTGATTTATTTTTGAAATATGACGCAATTTAATGAAGAGGTAAGTTCCGAAGTGAGTATTGAAGACATTGAAAAATGTATTACTGTTTTAGAGAAACTATCCGAAAATACCAATCAGGTATTTGATCTTCCTGAAGAAAAACGTATCGCTTTAATGAAAGCTGCAGGAATGCTTTCTAGGCCAAATAGAGATAAGTTTCAGCAAAGAAGAAAGGATGCGAAAAAAGCTGCTAAACGTAAAATGATTGAGCGCGATAAACATGTACGTAAGAAAACGGGAATACGTAGTGCTCGAGAAGCCACAGTTTTTATTGCACCTAAACTTTTAGATATTCCTAAAGATGAGGAAATAGGGGAGTTAGAATCTCCTAGGAATTGTTATGTATGCAAAACGATATACACTAAAATGCACCATTTTTATGACACCATGTGTCCAGAATGTGCGGATTTTAATTATGCAAAACGTTTTCAGACAACTGACTTGACAGGGCAAATAGCAGTGGTTACTGGTTCACGGTTAAAAATAGGATATCACATTGTTTTAATATTATTACGCTCAGGAGCAACTGTGATTGCTACTACTCGCTTTCCTGTAGATTCTGCTCTTCGTTATTCTAAAGAGCCAGACTTCTCGGAATGGGGACATCGTTTAAAAATTCATGGATTGGATTTACGTCATATTCCAAGTGTTGAAATTTTCTGTAACTTCATTGAACAGCAATACGATCGATTGGATATATTAATTAACAATGCGGCACAAACTGTAAGAAGACCAGCAGGTTTTTATCAGCATTTAATGAGCAAGGAAGAAAAACCTATTGAGTCATTACCACAGTTTGCTCAAGATTTACTAGCTGATCATGATTCCTGTTTACAAGAGTTGAAAGAATTTACTACAAATTCAGCATTTGAAAAAAATAATACCTTATCTGTTTCATGGCATGGTCCAGATCCTGGAATAGGAATACGATCGTCAGCAAAATTATCACAAATACCATATAGTTTTGATAATTCACTACAAGCAAGTGAGGTTTTTCCAGAAGGAGAATTAGATGCTGATTTACAACAGGTTGATTTGCGAAAAACAAATAGTTGGCGATTGAAACTTGGAGAAATTGAAACTACTGAAATGATAGAGGTACAGTTGGTAAATGCCGTAGCTCCATTTGTGTTGTGTAATAGATTGTCAAAACTAATGCGTAGTGAGAATACAGGAAAAAAACATATTATAAATGTGTCTGCCATGGAAGGGAAATTTCATAGGTTTTATAAGGAAGACCGCCATCCGCATACTAATATGGCAAAAGCAGCTCTAAATATGATGACACATACTTCAGCATTAGATTTTGCGAAAGATGGGGTATTTATGAATGCTGTTGATACTGGTTGGGTAACTGACGAGGACCCTGCAGAGTTGTCAAAAAGTAAAGTTGAGGTACATGATTTTCAACCGCCATTGGATATTGTAGATGGTGCGGCAAGAGTTTTAGATCCGCTAATCGATGGAATCAATACAGGAAAGCATTGGTGTGGTAAATTTTTAAAGGACTACCGTCCGATAGATTGGTAATGACAAATTATACCAATTAAATTTCAAGGTGCTCATACGTAAATAGATTTAAAAGAAACTATTTAATTATGCATTTTAATTGGTATTAATAATTTAAAAGCCCTTTGATTCTCAATCAAAGGGCTTTTTTAGGAGGACTAATTTCTATTTTTATAAACTGTAAATTATTCTTGCTGTTAAAAAACGAGGTTGTATATAATAATCAGTTACACTTGTAGAAAGGTTACTTATGTTTGAGTTTGTTTGTGATTTGGTATCTAGTAGGTTACTAGCTTTTAGTTCAAACTCCCATTTGCTATCTTGGTCTTTTCGGTATGCTAAAGAAGCATCCCAAAATTGATAACTATTCAATGTTCTAAATTCATCACTGAAATTATTATAGGTATAATTCGTTTTAAAGGTCAGTACTTTCCATATTAATGCGTCAAAATTAATTGATGGTGCTTTAGTGTAGAATTTAGATCTTGTTATTCCTTGATCATTGTCCTGTATACTATATTTATAACTTAATTCAACATTAGGTGCAGTTCTAAAATTAGTACGCAACTGAGCCTTATATGTTTGTGTATAGCTTTCGTATTCTGTTGGAGTTAATCCGATGAAATTCGTGTTTTTTGAGTAACTGAAATTACCATTTGCTGTAGCTCTTAACTTTCCAAAGGTTTTTTGAAACCTACCACTTGCACTAACACTCTCATCAGAAAAATCAGAATTAAATGGTGTACTGGTTCTGATAATACTTTCCGTGTTTGATATAGTTCTGATCCCGTTGATGTTTTTATTGTAATTAATATTTGCAAACACATTGGTATAGTTAAACATATTAAAACTAAAATAACTCAAATTTACATTATGAGATAATGAACTTTCAAGATTTGAAACCCCTGAGAAAAAAGAGCTGTAATTATTCATGACAATTCCTTTAGCTAGTTGAGAAACATCGGTAAAATTAGTCTTCATACTATAATTAATATTGATGTTTTCAGATTTTTTTAATTGAATTCTTGTATTGAAATCTGGGAGTACTCTAAAGAAATTATCAGTGTATGTCGCTCCAAATTGTGAGTTTTTGGCGCTATAAGCATGTCCAGAAACTCCAGGGGTAAAGGTAAATTTACCAGTTATAAAACGATAGTGTAACCCTACATATACATCATTGAAAGTATAATTGGTTTTATTGTCTGTAAAATTTCCGTCTGTAGGAATAGGATTAAATGTACTTCCGTTATCTAAAAATTGAAAAAGATTAGTGTCGAATTTTTGAGAGCTATATAAGTTACCTATAGTAATATTAATATTACTCTTGTCATTAATAATATTCCAATAATCTAGTTTAGCATCTATTTGATTTGATTTTACTCTTTTGTCCTGAGCGACATTGTAATTATCAAATGTTTGATTTAAACCTAAGCCAAAAGCTGTATCATCATAAGGATCTCTATTTTCTATATCTGGTTCATTATTATTGCTTGGGTCATTTTCTAATATAGCATTGTAAAAAGGATCTTCATCTTGTAATAAGTGTTGTACTTCCAAAGAAAATATATTCTTGTTGTTTAATGTATAGTAGTAATTTAAATTTTGGTTAATACTAAACGGGTTTGTTTCTTCAACTTGATCAATTCTACCCAAAACAGAAGATAGAGTATTTTGAGATTGTGTTTCTTTTGAAGTTCTACCCAGAATATCATAATCCAATTGGTTATTAGTGTTGGGCTTATACTTAGCACTTAGTTTAAGCATTGCTAAGTCACTTTTTTGAGAAGTGTTGTTTTGAGTAGATTCATTCGGGATAGCTGGTGTAGCGGGGTTATTGTCGTCAGTATATTGGACAGTATTATTTTCTTGTAATTCGTTTCTGCTGCTAGAGAAAATTCCAAAACCACTGATATCCAAGGTTTTTTTTGGAGAGAAGCTAAAGTTTGCGGCACCAAACTTTGTATTAATATCTTTCGCTTTATTATTTTGAAGTGTTAAAAAGCCAAGGTCATTATTACCTAAACTTATATTTGTTCCGCTTTGCCTGCTTGGGCTTCTAAAGCCTCCAGTAAAATTAAAATAATCACGTCGTGTAAAGGCTACTTCACCTATATTGTTTAAGTCGCCAATAACATTAACACTATATTCTGGGCTGTAGTAAAACAGTTTTGGTTGAGTGATGTACAATGCATTATTGTCAGAGGTTCCACCACCTGCAGTTACCGTTCCAAACCAAAAATTCTTTTTGCCTTCTTTAAGCTTAATGTTTAATGCAATATTATCTTGATTATTTTGGACGCCACTTAATTGCCCAACTTCAGCATGGTTTTTTAATACTTCAATTTTATCAACAGCATTAGCAGGAATGTTTTTTGTAGCTAGTTTTGAATCCCCATCAAAAAATTCCTTCCCTTCAACCATTACTTTACTAACAACTTTTCCTTCAACCTCTACTTGTCCATCATCATTTATTTCTACTCCAGGAAGCTTATCTAAAACATCTTCTAATTTACGTTCAGTTCCATTTTTAAATGAGTCGGCATTATAGACTATGGTATCTCCTTTTATGGTTACAGGCATTTCATAAGTTAATTCAACAGCATCTAAAGTGTTGTCTTCAGTTAAGTTAAAGTTTTTAGAAATGTCGACTTCTTTGGTATTTATAATTTCTTCAAAATTTTTCATACCTATATAGCTTACTTGTAATTTATAGGCAGTATTTTTTTTTAGGTTAAGTTTGTAGCGTCCTTTATCATTTGTGATACCATAGGAGTCTAAAGTTTTAGTTTCTTGGTTTATAGCAATTACATTGGCCAAGTCTAATGGATTTCCAATACTATCTTTTACAGTTCCTTCTACTTTGATTTGGGCAAAAGAGTGACTAGCTACTATTAATAGTAGCGCTGTTAATAAATGTTTCATTAGTGTTGTTCGAATTAGTTTTTGTTATATTGAAATTAATGTTCTTGGTACATGTAAATGATGTGTAATTAATATCAATTTTTTTAATAAAGGTAGTCTTTAGTGATAAAAACCACAGATGGTTAATGACCTCTACCGTGGCCTCTTCCTCCACGTCCACTGTACATTTCTCTCATTTCTTCCATCTTCTTTTTTACAATGTCATTGTATTTTTTTCTACTAACAATTTTGCCCTTAGAAGGTGCTTTAATTTCTTTCTTCTCATTAGGATTCAAAATAATTTTAGAGCATAAAATAGTAGTTTTATCAGTATTCACTTCTAAAATTAACCCTGGTAATCCTGTGTATTCTCCTGGGCCTTGACTCACCGGAATTTGCATGGTATACCATGCAGTAACCAGAGTTTCTTTAGGGATTTCTATTTCCTTCATAGGGTCGTTATTAGCAGTTGAATCTTTCGCTTTTTCTTCCTGGTTGTTTCTTCTTCTTCTCATACTTCTCCAATCCATTTCATCTACCTTTTTTATAGTAGTGGCTTTAAAGCATAAGTATTTCCCAATTTGTTTGGTTTCACTTTCCATTTTCCAAGTTAACTTAGGTAAGGAATCTTTTATTAAAAATTGTTTTCCAAAGAATTCTTGATCTTGTAATATTAATTGATCTTTGATATTTTTATATTGTTTCCCAGGAGTAAAACTGCTCATCACTCCTCTCCATCTGCCACCTTGCCCTTGTCCAGGTGTCGATAACTTTTCTTCTTCTTTATAAATAGATTCTGTTTTATTGAATGTTAATTCATATGTTTTTTCAAACATACTTTTCATTCGTTCAGCAATCATCTTTTTTCTTTCTGGGGACAAGTTTCCCCCTCCCCAACTATCCATATCAACTGAGGTTTTAGATTGGTAAAATGCTTGACCTTGAAAATCTTGAGCAAATACTATTGCTGTAAATAAAGCTAAAAGAGTGGTTATAATAAGTTTCATTTTTGACCTTTTTTTTAATCCAACAAACGGATTTAGTTTTGATGTACTACAATAAGACGATTCATTTCGTTTTATGTTACAGTGTTAGAACATCTTTCTGATCAAAGGTTTAATTTATGAAAGTTAAAATTTTGTTAAAGAAAATAATTACCCTCCAATTTGAATGTCAATAGTTTCTCCACCACGTGCGTTTGATCTATAGCGTTCCTTCATCTCTTTCATTTTCTTTTTTAGTATAGTTTCAAATTTTTCTTGAGTAACAACTTTACCTTTTGTTGGTTCTGTAAATGTTGATTTGTTTTTAGGATTAAGAACTATTTTACTGCAAACGATTGTCTGATCACCATCATTCACGGAAAGTATTAATCCAGGTAGCCCATGAAAATTTCCTGGTCCATTGCTAACAGGTATTGCTAATGTATACCAAGCAGTGATAGTAATTTCTTTCATTTTAGGAGTAATGTTTTCCTTTTCTGAGTCATTATCTTTGCTAAAACTAATGCTACTTTCAATATCTTCAATTTCTTTTTTTAGAGTAGCTTTATAGCAGGTATATGTTCCTATATTTCTAGTTTCGTTCTCTAGTTTCCAGTCTAACTTTTTTAAAGAATCTTTTATTAAAAATATTTTCCCAAAAATATCATTTTGGTTGGTAAAGCGATTTTCTTTTGTGTTTTTATATAAAATATCTGACCCTCCTGAATCAATCATTATTATTTCAACACCAGAGTTTTTTTGAGGTGTACCTAGTTTTTCTTCTTCTTTATAGATAGATTCATTAGGGTTAAAATTCAACGTATATGTTTTTTCAAATTGCTTTTTTAGCATTTCCTTCATTTGTGAATGCATTTCAGAATTTACTTGAGTGCTATCTATTTTAAAGTCTAGCTTTCGTTTAGATTTATAAATAGCCTTTCCTTGGAAATTTTGCGCAAATAAACTGGAAGTAAATAAAGCAAGTAACAGTAGTGTAAGTGTTTTCATCATTATGTTTATAATTTTGATTATTGATAATACAAAGGTGTAAAGTAATTAGTGTTTTTATAGTTAATGAGTGTTAACGACTGTTAAGTCACATGTTTTCTGGAGTATAACTGTTATTTTTGAAATATGAATGATTTAAAGTATAGAAGTATTTTGTATGTTATCGTGCTGGTGATATTAGCTACCATAGGAATCCAGTCGTATTGGAATTATAAAAATTATCTTATAAATAAACAGCAATTAATTAATGATGTTCAAGTGAGCTTGGATAATGCAGTAGATGTATATTATGCAAATTTAGCTGAAAAGAATACTATAGGTTTCGCAATTGATGCAAGTTCAAGAGAGGAGTTTTTTGTGAAGGGCGGTAAGTTTGATAGTATTTTTGGAAAAGTAAATTTCTCTGATAAGCATTTTGAAAAATTTAAAAACATAGAAAATGATACAATCAATGGGGTGAAAATTTTACAAGGGAGTTGCTTAGATTCTCTATTGGAAGGTTTTCACATACAGCATAATAGTACGCTTAATGACATAAATGTACAAAGTGATAGTTGGATTAATAAAGAAATAAATGATTCGATAATTATTGATAATCTTGAAATGTTGACGTCGAAAGTTGTAATTTCTATGACTAATGATACAGTATCTTTAAAAACTATTGATACAATATTGAAAAAAGAATTGATTCGTAAAAAGATATTCGTGAGTTATGGTTTAAGTTTTATAGTTAATAAGGTAGTAAAAGAGGAAGTTAATAAAGATTTTATAACACGGTCAGGATTGAAAACGCTTTCGAAGTCACCTTTTTTGCCAAGAAGAAGTGAGCTATCTATTCATTTTACTGATGAATCAAAAGTAGTATTAAAACGAATTTTTGTAGGAATATTAATATCTACATTATTAGTATTAGCAGTGATTGCTTGTTTACTTTACCTGTTAAAAATAATTAAGCATCAAAAGCAGTTATCAGAAGTAAAAAATGATCTGATAAGTAATATTACCCATGAATTTAAAACGCCAATATCAACTATAAGTGTAGCTTTAGAAAGTATAAAAGATTTTAATGAAGTAACGCATAATGAGCGTACTAATCGGTACCTTAATATGTCAACTAATCAATTGTCAAAATTAAATATGATGGTTGAAAAATTACTCGAAACAGCAACCTTGGATAGTAATAGTTTAGTATTGAATAAGGAAAGAGTAAGTGTTACAGATTTATTAAAAACTATAGTGGAAAAATTTCAAGCTTTAAGATTGAAAAAAGAACTAAAATTAATGTATTCTGCTGAAGAAATATTTATGAATGTAGATGTTTTTCATTTTGAAAATGCCATTAATAATATTATAGATAACGCAGTTAAATATGGAGGAAATAGTATTGTAGTGGAATTAAATATTGTAATGAAAGGAATTGTAATAAATGTTGTTGACAATGGAGTTAGTCTGGAAAAACAACATAAAGAAAAACTATTTGAACAGTTTTACAGAGTTCCAAAAGGTAATGTCCATGACGTAAAAGGATTCGGAATTGGCTTATATTATGCTAAAAAAATTATAGAAAAACATGATGGAACTATTCAATTAGAATTGCATAAGACGCACACTATATTTAAAATATCACTTCCAAATGAATAAAGTCATTAATATATTATTAGCAGAAGATGAGCCATCGCTGGGACAAATTATAAAAGAAAGCTTGGAAACTAGAAACTATACAGTCTCTTTAGTTGAAGATGGAGAAGCAGCATATCAATTATTTAACAAGCAATATTTTGATGTATTAGTTCTGGATGTCATGATGCCTAAAAAAGATGGGTTTACCTTGGCTAAGGAAATTCGTTTAGAGAATAATACTATTCCAATTATATTTTTGACAGCAAAATCACAAACTCAAGATGTTGTGGAAGGATTTAGTATAGGAGGAAACGATTATTTAAAAAAACCATTTAGTATGGAAGAGCTGATTGTTAGGATAAATAATTTGTTGAATCGATCAAGAACTCAAAAAACCACTGCTTTATCAAGGATAGGGAATTATAATTTTGATTTCCCAAAACAGACCTTACAATATATAACCGAAGAAAAGGTTAAATTAACACATCGTGAAGCGCATTTATTATACCATTTATTACAAAATAAAAATCAAGTGCTTGACCGTTCAAAAGTATTAAAAGAGCTTTGGGGAGATGACGATTTTTTTAATGCACGAAGTATGGATGTATTTATTACTAAACTGCGTAAGAAGTTAAAAAAAGATGAAGGCATTCAAATTGTTAATGTGAGAGGTTTTGGTTATAAGTTAATTTGTGATTAAGTTCTGTTGTATCTATAGTATTTTGTTATTTTTACAATCATCTACAATATAGATATCGATGAAAAGCATAATTTACATAATACTCATGAGTTCGTGCCTTTTTTTAAAGGCACAAGAAGTAATTGAGGTTGAGTTAATAGAAAGCAAAGCTTTAATTGCCGATGCTTTTATTGGTGTAAATATGTTTGAGGAGATTTTTTATATTAAAAATGATGTGCTCTTTAAAAAAAAAGGAGAAAAGTTATATTCATATCAAAATAGACTCCTTGGTACTTTAAATTTTGTCGATTTGTTGAATTCTTTAGAAATGATATTGTTCTATAAAGATTTTAATACAGCCGTAAAATTGGACTGGGAATTAGGAGAAATAAGTAAGGTTGATTTTAATAAATCAAATGTATTTAGTACAGTTGCATATGCCGCATCGGCAAGTAATAAGCGCTTGTGGATTTTTAACTCGGATATACAGCAGTTACAGGTGTATAATCCTCAACAGGATATTGTAGAAGTTTCTACTCAATCTGTAGCATCAGAGGTTGTGGGTTTTTATAGTAACTATAACTTTTGTTGGGTATTGACTAAAAAGGAGTTATTGCAATATAATATTTATGGGAATTTATTGAATGGTTATGATATAGAAGAATTTGAGGCTTTTGTGCATTATAAAGATAGTTTTGTTTTAAAGAAAGGATCTCATTTGTATTCACTGTCTATAGCAAGTGAAAGCCCTAAATTGATAACACTCCCAGAATTAACTATTAAAGATTTTTCAGTAATAAACGAAACCTTGTATATTTACGACGGAAAAGAATTGTATTCTTTTAAAATAAACTCGAATAAAGAGAAAAAATAGTTATTTAATGCGACATTAGTCGTTTAAAATGGAGTATATATGCATGTAGCAATTGCAGGGAATATTGGTGCTGGTAAAACAACATTAACAAAGTTATTGGCAAAACATTACAATTGGGAGCCACAATTTGAAGATGTTGTAGATAATCCATATTTGGATGATTTTTATAATAAAATGGAGCGTTGGTCATTTAATTTACAAGTATATTTCCTAAATTCAAGGTTCAGGCAAATACTACAAATTAGAGAAAGTGGTAAGGATACTATTCAGGATAGAACTATTTATGAAGATGCACATATTTTTGCACCTAATTTACATTCTATGGGCCTAATGACTAATAGAGATTTTGAAAATTATAGGTCGTTATTTGATTTAATGGAGTCTTTAGTTCAAGGACCAGATTTGCTAATTTATTTAAGAAGTTCTATTCCTAATTTGGTAGGTCAAATTCACAAGCGAGGAAGGGATTATGAAAACTCAATAAGTATAGAGTATCTAAGTAGATTGAATGAACGATATGAAGCTTGGGTACATGGTTACAAGGGAAAGTTATTAGTTATTGATGTTGATGATTTAAACTTTGTTGACAAACCAGAAGATTTGGGGAGTATTATACATAAAATAGATGCAGAAATAAACGGATTGTTTTAAAAATTATATATCAAATAAATAATATAAAACAGCCCTAATGTATTAGGGCTGTTTTTGTTTTTTAAAATGTTTAGTGATTTTTTATTGCGCTTCCTTTTTGGGGTTTAATTCCATAGAAAAAGTGATTTTAACATCATCACCTAATAACCCACCTGCTTCACTTACATGAAATTCAGCTCGGTTTATTGTGGTTTCTCCTTCGAATGCCGCAGAAGGAAACCCCCATGGAGTATCTTGTTTTCCTAAATAGTTAATAGGTAGTTCAATTTCCTTGGTTACGTCTTTAATGGTTAAATTTCCTTTAGCAATAAAACCATTATCAGTTTTTGTAATTTGGTTGGAAGTAAATGTTATAGTGGGGTAAAGAGCAGTATCGAAATACTCAGCAGTTTTTAAGTGTTCATCTCTTTTGTCATTTGATGTGTTGATAGAGTTTACATCAATGCTAATATTCATGCTCGGATTTTCTTCAGAAAAGTTAAACGTACCATTAACAGTTTTAAAACTTCCTTTTGATGTCGCTAGAATATGTCTGATTGAAAAATCTACATAAGTATGTGAGGCGTCTAAATTCCATATCCCTTGAAGTTCAGAAATATTATTTTTAGTTGGGGTATTTTTGACAGGAGCTATTGTTTCTTCTGTATTTACCGCTTCAGTCTTTATTTCTGTAGAATGCCCTCCTAAAATAGGTGCTATGACCAACCCAATTAAACAAGTAAGTTTAATTAAAATATTCATAGATGGTCCAGAAGTATCTTTAAAAGGATCTCCAACAGTGTCTCCTGTTACAGCAGCTTTATGGGCGTCAGAGCCTTTATAGGTCATTTCTCCGTTAATTTCTACACCAGCTTCAAAGGATTTTTTAGCATTATCCCACGCTCCTCCAGCATTGTTTTGAAATATAGCCCAAAGAACACCACTAACAGTTACTCCAGCCATATAACCACCAAGCATTTCAGCTATAGCCATTCTATGCATTCCAAATATAAGTGGTACGAAGGCTATTAATAAAGGAAATCCGATAGTTAATAATCCTGGAAGCACCATCTCTTTCAAAGAAGCTTTGGTTGAAATAGCAACACATTTGTCGTATTCTGGTTTTCCAGTTCCTTCCATTATGCCTGGGATTTCCTTAAACTGACGTCTAACTTCATACACCATTTCCATAGCGGCTTTCCCTACAGCATTCATAGCTAAAGCAGAAAAAACTACTGGAACCATTCCTCCAATAAAGAGCATCGCTAAAACTGGAGCTTTAAAAATGTTTATTCCGTCAATTCCAGTAAAGGTAACATAAGCAGCAAACAGCGCTAATGATGTTAATGCGGCAGAAGCAATTGCGAATCCTTTTCCTGTTGCTGCAGTGGTATTTCCTACAGCGTCCAATATATCAGTACGTTCTCTTACAATAGGGTCTTGTTCGCTCATTTCAGCAATACCACCAGCGTTGTCTGCTATTGGTCCAAAAGCATCTATAGCTAATTGCATAGCAGTGGTTGCCATCATTGCTGAAGCAGCTAATGCTACTCCATAAAACCCAGCTAAAGCATATGAAGCCCATATTGCCGCTGCGAATAAAAGTACTGATGGAAAAGTGGAAATCATTCCAGTTGCTAAACCAGCAATAATATTAGTTCCTGCTCCGGTACTTGATTTTTCAACAATCTGTAAAATGGGTTTTTTACCCAATCCGGTGTAGTATTCTGTAATAGATGAAATAACACCTCCAACAAATAGCCCAACTAATGTAGCGTAAAATACTCGAATAGAAGAAATATCTTTTATTCCCTCTCCAAAGAAACTCATTTGTATTGTTTCTGGTAGCATCCATTTAACAAATACAAAGCATGTTATGGCAACTAGAATGATAGAAACCCAATTACCAATATTTAGGGCATTCATTACTTGTGATTCTTTTGCATCATTACTATTAATTTTCACTAACATAGTTCCAATCATAGAAATAATAACTCCAGCTCCAGCGATTGCCATAGGTAGTAATATTGGGCCTATCCCTTCAAAGGAGTCGGAAATATTTCCCCCCATATCTCTAATAATATAATTACCCAGTACCATTGCAGCTAATACTGTAGCTACATATGACCCGAATAAATCAGCACCCATTCCGGCTACATCACCTACATTATCACCTACATTATCAGCAATTGTTGCTGGATTACGAGGATCGTCTTCAGGAATTCCTGCTTCTACTTTACCAACTAAATCGGCACCAACATCAGCTGCTTTAGTGTAAATACCTCCTCCCACACGAGCAAATAACGCTATTGATTCTGCTCCTAATGAGAATCCTGCAAGTGTTTCTAATACGATGGTCATGTCATTAACAGAGGTCCAAACGCCATCCATGAAAAAATGAA